>Ga0210011_1000073_pt1 | contig 127741 bp, 124 predicted proteins | sample CryGeymeta201502_FD_183972 | JGI IMG/M metagenome (GOLD analysis project Ga0210011, IMG submission 183972) | Groundwater microbial communities from Crystal Geyser aquifers in Utah, USA - Crystal Geyser metaG 2015-02 (SPAdes) (version 2) | ecosystem: Environmental > Aquatic > Deep subsurface >...
CGCTCGGCGGGCTTTTTTGGACTGGAGTGTTTTGGTTTCATGCTTCGTTCCTTCGTCACTACGATGAAACCAAAACACTCCTTAAATCACAACATCAATTTGGTGACATAGGTGCTGACGGGGAACAGTCGATCAGAATATGAGAGCTTAGCAAACGAGGCTGCGGCTTTTGCGCAAAATATGACTTTCTCTTTCGAGGGGGCCAAGCCGGCAGGAGATGTTGTAAGATTTTTCGAGGCCCTCAGAATCGATCCTCAACTACGTTGGGATGTCTTCGTTTCGAGCGAATATTTAACGCTGGCCTTTTTGGTGGAAGATACCAAATACACACCTCATGAGGCGGCGATCGACAGCATCCTCCGTAGTGAGGAGACCGATCGCAGGCTGATTAAGGGTGAAACAAACTTTCAACCAACCATCAGCGTTGCAGGACGTCGCGATATAACCGATATCAAAGACCTCGTTCACGCACTTTCTTCAAAAAACGGTCAATACAAGGGTGTTGATTTGAAAGGTACGCTAGATCGAGCAGTATTTGGCTATGGCTGGGCCGCTGAGCGGTCACATTTCTACAATGCGGTCGCCGCAAGAGAAGGAGCCAACGTCTACTTAGCTCCCCTGCGTGATGCTTTCTGCGAGAGCTGTTGTAGAATTGACTATCCTTCTCAAGTCGACGCGCTTCTCGATACCCTGAAGTCGAATTCACAGCAAACCATGGCTTCAATTCTTGAACCAAGCGGGCAAGCCAAATTCGCATTACGATTGCCGTTCTTTACCGCCTACTTAATCTCAAAAACCGACAATCCTAACCAGTGTATAGATCTTGCACTTTCAATGCGCAGCAATAGAGAGTTTCAAGAGTGCCGAACAATCTTTCACAATCTGGATCATTTGTCTGCATCCAGAAAGACTGAGGAAATCAATGGCATTCTGAAATATCTCGATCAATCTTTCACAAAGCTACTAAAGAAGTATGCCGTATCAACAGGGAATGGAGCGCAATTTTCGCTGTCACTTGGGCTCGCGGGGATAAACATTGGTGCCAGCTTAAAGCTGGATAATCTCTTTAGATCTTATAAGAACCGCTCGTTTGCACGTATTTTTCGAAATATTGCTCAGGACATGCTCAACATTGAAAGGCTTGGTGGGTTGTATGACAAAGTGTGTTCTTCAATCATTGAGCATCCTGACGCAAACCACCCTAGGATTTCGACCGCGCCAAAATTTATGGAGGACAAAGAAAATGAATACGGGCGACCTGTTGATTTATAGTCAGTAAAATGTGTGGGTGAATATTGTATAATCAAGCCACCGCGCCAAAGCCAAATGGGGTATCACTGTAAGCCCCTCCTCTTCAGAGGAGGGATTGGGGTGGTGGCGAGGCGTAAGCCGAGCTTGCGCCATCAAGCCACTCACCGGCATCGAGCCGGTTCGCGGCTATCCCACCCCTCGATCCCCTCCCTTGAAAGGGTGGGGTGGGAGGTTGGGCGGTTTGTGGTGAGTCTGTTGAACTATGCTTCTCGCCGATAGGTGTCCTTCGACAGGCTCAGGACGAACGGGAACCATGGAGGAGAGCCGTTAGTGGTGAGCTTGTCGAACCACGCCTCTCGTCGATAGGCGCCCTTCGACAGGCTCAGGGCTAACGGTTGTTCGGGCTCAGGCCTAATGGATGTCAGGACTCCGGACTGGCGGTTCTTATCAAGCCACCTCGACAAACGAATCCAGCACCCTTTTATCCCCACTCTTCTCGAACGCAATCTCCAGCTTGTTGCCTTCCTTCACCTTCACCTCGCCATAGCCGAATTTGGTGTGGAAGACGCGCATGCCGACGGTGACGTCGGCGCGGCCCCTGTTGCCGAGGGAGACGGCGCTGCGGCGGGCTTCTTTTATCACGCGCGGGTTTTTGTCGAAGCCGCCCGGTGATGCGGCGGCGCGTTGCCAGCCGGGGCCGCGTTTGCCGGCTCTGGTGGCGTTGGCGGCAGCGAGATGGGCGAAGGGGTCGCTATGCTCGCTCCAGTTGGCGCGCCACAGGCTTTCGCCGCCGCTCATGCTGCTTTCATGCTCGACATGGTCGTCGGGCAGTTCGGCGATGAAGCGCGAGGGGATCGAGCTGTTCCACTGGCCGTAAATGCGCCGGTTGGCGGCGTGGAAAATGGTGCATTTCTTTTTCGCGCGGGTGATCGCGACATAGGCTAGGCGGCGCTCCTCTTCTAGGCTGGCGTTGCCGCCTTCGTCGAGGCTGCGCTGCGAGGGGAAGACGCCTTCTTCCCAGCCGACGCAGAAGACATGGTCATATTCGAGACCCTTGGCGCCGTGCATGGTCATGATTGTGACCTTGGCCTCGTCGTCGCGGGCGTCATTGTCGATGACCAGCGAGACATGCTCGAGAAATTCGCCGAGCGTCTCATATTCTTCCATGGCGCGGGCGAGTTCGGTCAGGTTCTCGAGGCGGCCGGCGGCTTCGGTCGAGCGGTCGGCCTGCAGCATCGTCGTGTAGCCGCATTCGTCGAGCACGATCCGGGCGAGCTCGGCATGGTCGGTATCGGCGGCCATATCCCGCCAGCGAGCGAAATTGCGCATCAGCTCGAGCAGGGTGTTGCGCGCTCTGGGCGGCAGTTCGTCGGTGTCGCAGATCATGTAGGCTGCGGCGGCCAGCGCGATGCCGCGGGCGCGAGCGAGGCGGTGGACTTTTTCGATGGTCTTGTCGCCGAGGCCGCGCTTGGGGGTGTTGACGATCCGCTCGAAGGCGAGATCGTCGGCGGGCTGGGCAATGACCCGGAGATAGGCGAGGGCGTCGCGGATTTCGGCGCGCTCGTAGAAGCGGAAGCCGCCGATGATCTTGTAGGGCATGCCGATCGAGATGAAGCGGTCTTCGAACTCGCGGGTCTGGAACTGGGCGCGGACCAGGATCGCGACATCGTTTAGCGAGACCTGTTTGAGCTGCTGCAGCGCCTCGATCTCGTCGCCGATGCGGCGGGCTTCCTCGGGGCCGTCCCAGACGCCGATCACCTGGACCTTGTCGCCTTCGGTTTCCTCGGTCCACAGCGTCTTGCCGAGGCGACCGCTGTTGTGGTTGATCAAGGCAGAGGCGGCGGCGAGGATATGCGGGGTGGAGCGGTAATTCTGCTCCAGCTTGACCACCTTGGCTTCGGGAAAATCCTTTTCAAAGCGCAGGATATTGGCCACTTCTGCGCCGCGCCATGAATAGATCGACTGGTCATCGTCGCCGACGCAGCAGATATTCTTGTGGCTCTGGGCGAGCAGGCGCAGCCAGAGATATTGCGAGCTGTTGGTATCCTGATATTCGTCGACCAGGATATATTTGAATCGCTCTTGATAGCGTTGCAATATCTCCCGGTTGGTCTTCAGCAGGTTGAGGATATGCAGGAGCAGGTCGCCGAAGTCGCAGGCGTTGAGCGCGATCAGCCGCGCCTGATAGGCAGCATAAAATTCCTGGCCGCGGCCATTGGCGTAGCGCTCATTCTCGTTGGCATCGAGATCGGCGGGGTTGAGGCCGCGGTTCTTCCACTGGTCGATCAGACCGGCGAGCATCCGCGGCGGCCAGCGTTTTTCGTCGATTTCTGCGGCTTGGATCAACTGCTTGAGCAGGCGGAGCTGATCATCGGTGTCGAGAATGGTGAAATTGCTCTGCAGGCCGACCAGTTCGGCGTGCTGCCTGAGCATTTTTGCGCCGATGCTGTGGAAGGTGCCGAGCCATGGCATGCCCTCGAAGCTCTCCCCGACGATGGAAGCAATCCGCTCCTTCATCTCGCGGGCGGCCTTGTTGGTGAAGGTGACAGCGAGAATTTCGCTCGGCCACGCCTTGCGTGAAAAGACGATATGCGCCAGCCGCCGGGTGAGGGCAGCGGTCTTGCCGGTGCCAGCACCAGCGAGGACCAGCACCGGGCCTTCGGTGGTCAGCACGGCCTCTCGCTGCGGCGCATTCAGGCCGCGGACATAGGGCGGGTCGCTCTCTTGCGGTATATTGACAGTATCGGTCACAGGTGAACAGTTAGGGAACATCGCGCAAGGGAGCAAGGCCCCAATCGCGCTTTTATGTTTATGCGGGGGATTCGCGGGAGGGAACTATATCGCTGCCGAAGGGTATTATTGGCAGGACTAATTTATTTGGAGACCAACATGCGTAAGATAGCAGTTTTGAGCGCCGTGACAGCAGCATCGATGGCTTTTTCAGGAGCCGCATATGCCAACCATCATGAGATGAAGGATGGCGCGAAGATGGATCCAAAAGCAACCGTGATTAACAAAGGCGCCAATGGTCGAGCCCAGACCGTCATGCTGAATGGCAAGGAATATACGGTGTGCGGCGGCGATGTCACCGATGGCTGCATCAATCCGCGCGAAGCGGGCCTGAATTTCGGCAATCGCGCACTGGATTATTGGCCAGGCAAGCCAGCCAGCGAAATGTAAGCATTTCCGCGACAGATTTTAACGAAGCGAGGCGGTTTTTCGACCGCTTCGCCTTTTCTTATGCGCTGCCCCAAGGGACAGGTTGAAACTTATGTTGCGATGCACCATTTATCAATCAGTGGACATTAAACCGTCCCGCAAGGAGCATGACATGAGCAAGAGACTGACCACGAGCGCGATTATCGCCACCCTGTTGATGGCGGCGACCACCTTTTACAGCACGGCGCAGCTGGACCATCAGGAAACTGCTTCCACAAGCGTGTTGATGGGCGGCTAAATTCCGGCGGGCCGCAGCAGGTGAATCTTCGCCTTGCCGCTGTCGCGGACACAATCCAGATCAAAACCCTTCACTTCGACAATTTCATGGCGGGCCGTTTCGATTGCGATCCAACTCGACGGCGCAAACCAGCCGTGGCGGCCCAGCTTGTCTAGTGCCACTGCGCCTGCACCCGAATCATAGGGCGGATCCATCAGGATCAGATCATAAGGCTTGCGAGCCTGTCCCAGATGCAGCACCGAGCCGATCCTGACATCGGCGTCGGCACCCAACAGCTCGATATTCTTTTCCAGCGCCCGGAGCGCGTCCTTGTCCTGTTCAACGAAGGTGCAGTGCGCGGCGCCGCGCGACAGCGCTTCGAGACCGAGCGCGCCGGAACCGGAAAACAGGTCGAGTATCTGCAAATCTTCAAAGTCGCCGAGGCGGCTGGTCAGCATCGAGAACAATCGTTCGCGGGTGCGGTCGGCGGTCGGGCGGGTGGTGTCGCCCTTGGGTGCGACGATCTTGCGGCCGCGCCATTGGCCTGCGATTATGCGCATTTTATACCGTTTGCCCTGAGCCTGTCGAAGGACACCTCTCGACCGAGAGGCGTGGTTCGACAAGCTCACCACTAACGGAAAAACGGCTGTCCTCGAGAAGGTGCACCGTTCGTGCTGAGCTAGCGGAAGGGCCCCTCGCAGACGAGAGGCGTGGTTCGACAAGCTCACCACTCACGGTAAAAAGTCTCTTTCCTGCGAGATAGGCCGTTCGTCCTGAGCCTGTCGAAGGACATCTCTCGTCCGGGAGACGGGGTTCGACAGGCTTACCCCTAACGGCCAAACGTGAATATTCCGTCATTTCAGCGATTTGCGGAACTGGACCAGATCATGCTGGCGCACCACCTCGATCTCGCCCTTTTGCAGGTCGCCGAGCACGAACGGGCCGTAGCGGGTGCGGATCAGGCGGGAGACTTCAAGACCGAAATGTTCCAATACTTTGCGGACTTCGCGATTCTTGCCTTCGGTCAGGGTCATTTCGATCCACTGGTTGCGGCCGGTGCGGCGCTCGAGATTGGCGGTGATCGGGCTGTAATGCATGCCGTCGATGGTGATGCCGCGATAAAGTTCCTCGAGCTGGTTCTGGCTGATTTCGCCGAAGGTTCGGGCGCGGTAGGTGCGTTCGATGCCGTTTTTCGGCAATTCCATCTGGCGCTTGAACTCACCGTCGGTGGTCATCAGCAGCAGGCCCTCGGTATTCATGTCGAGCCGACCGATCGGCATGACCCGCTCCATATCGGCGGGCAGCACGTCATAAATCGTTTTCTTGCCGGAAAAGTCGCGTTCTGCGGTCAGATAGCCATTGGGCTTGTGAAAGCGGTATAGTTTTGCCGGGGAAGGTTCCGCCACCGGATTGCCGTCGACGGTGATGCCGGTGAGGTTTTTCAGCAGCAGCGAGGGATGCTCTACGGGATCGCCGTTGAGCGCGATCCGGCCCGCCTCGATCATCCGCTCGATCTCGCGGCGCGAGGCGACGCCGGCGCGGGCGAGCAGTTTGGCGATCCGCTGGCCTTCGCGGACCTCGCCGGTTTGCGCTTTTTGCTCTGCCGGAGCCTTGGCTCCGGGGGTCGGTTTCGCGCGATAGATCTTGGCTGGTTTTTCTTCGGTCATGGGGCGGTTCCATGGCGGAAAAAGTCCCACGCTGCAATCTGTAACCAATGACTTGGCGGCGACGAATGGCTAATGTGGCGCTAGTGGAGCAGCAAATGAGCAAGATTATCCTGTGTGCGTTGATTGGCGGGTCGGCATTTGCCGGGTTTATCGGCGCGCAACTGGTACCGACCCCTGCGGTCGGCTCGGTTCAGGTTGTGAAACCAGCCAGCCGCTCCGATGAGGCCACACGCTCCAGTCCGGTCGTGATCGAGCTGTTCACCAGTCAGGGATGTTCGTCCTGTCCCCCCGCAGATATGCTGGCCAGCCGGCTCGCAAAAGACGACTCCCTGCTGGTGATCACGCGGCCGGTGACTTACTGGGACCGGCTCGGCTGGAAAGACACGCTGGCGCGGGAAGACAATACGCGGTTGCAGCGGGCCTATGCCGCAAAAGGCAATGCTGGTGCGGGCGTGTACACGCCGCAGATGGTGGTCAATGGCGGCGGCGGCGCTGTCGGTTCGCGGGAAGGTGATATTCGCTCGCTGGTGCGGCGAGCGGACCGGTCGGGACCACTCATTACCTCGTCGATCAATGCCAGCGGCCAGATCAAGGTAATGATCAGCGGCAAGTCAGACTATATGGCGGGTGTTTCCCTGATTGCGCTCAGTTCCTCCGAAACCGTGCGGATCGGGCGCGGTGAGAATGGAGGGCGAGTGATGCATTATACCAATGTGGTAAAGGACGAGCGGGTTTTGGGCAGCTGGCGGGGCAAGCCGATGACATTTGTTCTTCCGCCCGAGCGTCTTAACGTTCGCGGTGCGGACAAATATGCCATTGTCTTGCAGCGGCCAGGTGCCGGGCCAATTGTCGGGGCGAAGCTGCTGGATATCTGAGGCGCTTCAAAATCAAGCTGGCATTCAGGTGATTAGGCGCTAAAGATTCTCCCGGTTCGAGGGAGATTTTTGTGTGAGTGAGCAAGCAGCATTGGGATGGCGCGGCTATCTGCCAGCCGGAGTGCGCCCGTATAGCGAGGCCGCTCCCTTGGCGGCGCTTTTTCTGGGCGTATCCTCGGCGCTGCCGCTGACGATGATCGCAGCAACTTTGACCACCCGTCTGGCGCAGGCCGGTATCGAGAAATCGACCGTCACGGCCTTTGCGCTGACCTTTCTTGCTTATAATTTCAAATGGCTGTGGGCGCCGATCATCGATGTGATCAAACTGCCGATCATCGGCAGGGTCGGGCAAAGACTGTCCTGGTTGATTGTCACGGCGGCGCTGGCGATGATTTCGATTATCTATCTTGGCTCGCTCGATCCGTCGAAGGATATTGCGGCGGTCGCGGTTGCGGCGATCATGGTCGGGATAGCGGGCGCAACATTCGATGTGGTGATCGATGCCTATCGTATCGAATTGCTCGAGCCCGAGCAGCTGGGTGTCGGTTCCGGCATGTCGCAATATGGCTGGCGGATTGGTGCGGCAACCGCTGGCGCGGTGGCACTGGTGGTTGCGGCGCGGACCAACTGGTCGGTTGCTTATTATGTCTGTTCGCTGTTCGCCCTGTTCGCGGTCATCGTCGGCCTGATCATGCGCGAGCCGAGCCGTCGGCAGGAGCCGATGGCCCTAAAAGGCCCGCTGGAGGCTGCGAAAGCCTATGTCAGCCCGCTGGTGGAGTTTTTCAAACGGTCTGGCGCTTTGCTGGTTCTGCTGTTCGTGCTGGTCCACAAGATCGGTGACACTTTGGCCAATCTGACCTTCCGGCTGTTGTTCGAGGACCTTGGCTTCAGCAATGACGAGATTGCCTTTTACGATGTCAGCCTGGGTTTCGTTGCCTTTCTCATAGGTATTTTTGTCGGCGGAATCGTCTATTCTCGCCTGGGTATGAAAAAAGCGGTGATGCTGAGCCTGATCCTGATGGCGGTCAGCAATCTGTCCTTTGCGGCGCTAGCGGCTGCCGGCCACAGCAATTGGGGCATGGCGGGCGCAATCGGTTTCGAGAATTTTGCCAGCGGTGTCGGCGGTGTGGCCGTGGTCGCCTATCTGTCCGCGCTGTGCAATCTGCAGTTTACCGGAACGCAATTCGCGCTGCTGTCGGCCGCAGCCAGTATCTTGGGCCGCTTCCTGACCGGAACGACGGCGGGTTCGCTGATCGAGGGCATGGGCTATGTGAATTTCTATCTGCTGACCACCGTGGCCGCCTTGCCCGGTGTGATCATGTTCTGGCTGATGATCCGCTATGGTCTGGTTGACCGGTCATTGGGGACGGCAGGGTCGGTGCATGCGGATGAGACGGAAGAAGGGACGCCTGGTTGATTGACCGGTTTGTCAGTTTGTCCGGCAAGGTGCTAGGCCAGTTTTTATCCGCTGGCATCGTGTAGGGACATTGGCAGCGCGACTGTTCTGGGCCCCGGCCTGCGCCGGGGAACAGGTTTGCACATGAAGAGAACAGCTCCTAGTCCGGCACCTGTTCGTTCGCTTTGAGCACCTCGCCAGCCAGATAGAGTGAACCGGCGATCAGCACGGTCTTTCCCGGGCCCTGCTCGAGGGAACGGAGCGCGGCTGAGATATTGCCGGCTTCGGTCATCGGAGCATCGACCTTCGGAAAATCGCCAAGCGCGTGCGACTCATGGCCGGGGACCGGAATTACCGTCACGCTGGCCAGCTTTTCATGCAGCGGCGTGAGGATGGCGGCGGGGTCCTTGTTGTCCAGCATGCCGATCACCAGATCAATCGATCCCGCTTCATAGTCGGCGAAATATTTGGCGAGCGCCAGGCCGGCGCTGACATTGTGGCCGCCATCGACCCAGACTTCGGCGTCGGAGGGCAGCAGATGAGTGACCGGGCCGGCGATCAGGAAATGCATCCGTCCCGGCCACTGCGCCCAGCCCATTGCGGCTTTCAGCGCAGCATCCGAAATTTTGACGGCCGTCTGATGGCGCAGCATCGCGATGGCGAGCGCGGCGTTGTCCGCCTGATGCGCGCCGATCAGGGCGGGCAGGGGCAGGTTGAGCTTCCCGGCCTCGTCCTTGTAGTGCAACTGGCCTTCGTAAATCGCCGCGTCCCATTCCTCGCCGCGCGGAAAATGCTGCGCTCCGATATCTGCAGCATGATCGGCGATGATGTGCAGCATATCCGCAGCATATTTTTGCGTCAGCAAGGGCGTGTTCTTCTTTGCGATTCCGGCTTTTTCCCACGCGATGCGAACCAGCGGGTCGGCCGGAGTTCCCGCCTCGGGGCTGAGCAGGAAGGCTTCGTGATCGATGCCGAGCTCCGCTATGCCGGTTGCGACGGGGCGGCGGATGACATTGGTTGCATCGAGTCGACCGCCGAGGCCGACTTCCAATATGCAGGCATCGGCAGGTGTTTCGGCAAATGCGAGAAAGGCTGCGGCGGTCGTTGCCTCGAAGAAGCTGGGGTTGATATCGGCGCTGATATCGAGCACCCGGGCGAGCAGCTCGGCGAGATAATCATCTTCGATCAACTTGCCGGCCAGCCTGATGCGCTCGTTGAAGCGGACCAGATGCGGGCTGGTGTAGACGTGGGTCTTGAGGCCTTCCGCTTCGATGGCGGCGCGCAGAAAGGCGCAGGTCGAGCCTTTGCCGTTGGTGCCGGCGACGTGGAAAACAGGAGGGAGCTTGTCCTGCGGATTGCCGAGGCGGTCGAGGATATCGAGAATCCGTTCCAGCCCCAGCACATCGCGGCCGGGGGAGAGCATTTCCAGCCGGTCGAGCTGGTGCTGGACCGCGGGGTGATCGGAGCGGGCGCTGTCGGCCATCTACTCCCCTCCCGCTTGCGGGAGGGGGCGGGGGTGGGCTTGGATATTCGGAACAAAGCCATGATCGGGATTGAGGACAGGCCCCACCCCGAACCCTCCCCTGAAGGGGAGGGGCTTTTTCAAGCGGCCTCTTTCCATGCCATCAGATAGCCCATCACCTGCGCCAGCGTGTCGCGCAATTCGCGGCGGTGCACCACCATGTCGATCATGCCATGTTCGAGCAGATATTCGGCGGTCTGGAAGCCTTCCGGCAGTTTCTCGCGGATGGTGTTCTCGATCACCCGCTGGCCGGCAAAGCCGATCATCGCGCCTGGCTCGGAAATATGCACGTCGCCGAGCATCGCATAGCTGGCGGTGACACCGCCGGTGGTGGGATCGGTCAGAACGACGATGAAGGGGATGCCCGCTTCGCGCAGCATCGAGATGGCCACCGTCGTCTTCGGCATCTGCATCAGCGACAATATGCCTTCCTGCATCCGGGCGCCGCCGGCAGCGGTGAAGATGATATAGGGACATTGATCCTTCAGCGCCCGCTTGGCGCCGTCGACAAAGGCCTGCCCCACGGCCAGGCCCATCGAGCCGCCCATGAAGGAGAAATCCTGCACGCCGACGACGCAGGGGATCAGCTTGATCGTGCCCTTGACGTTGATCAGCGCATCCTGTTCGCCGGTCTTGGTCCGCGCTTCCTTGAGCCGGTCGGCATATTTCTTCTGGTCCTTGAATTTCAGCGGATCTTCCTGGACCTTGGCCCAGGGGATCAGCTTCCAGCTGTTGTCGTCCATGATCTGGGCGAAGCGGACCATCGGCCCGATGCGGCCATGATGTTCGCATTTCGGGCAGACATGCATATTTTCCTCATATTCCTTGAGGAATACCATCGCTTCGCATTTCTTGCACTTGTGCCAGAGATTCTCGGGCGTTTCGCGCTTGGTGATCGACGCGATCTTGTTGCGGACATTGCTTAGCCAACTCATTGCATCATTCCTCTGTGCCGTTCGCATCGAGCGAAGTCGAGATGCCGGGTCTGCGGCCTGTGTCTCGACTTCGCTCGACACGAACGGGATTCGAATTCAACTCTTTCTTGCCGCCCTGATAGCATCGGAAAGCGACTTTACATAGTCCCTGACATGCGGCGCGGCGTCTTTGCCATATTGGCCGACAATTTCGACAATGGCCGAGCCGACGACCACGCCATCGGCGACGCGCGCGATATCTGCGGCCTGTTCGGACGTGCGGACGCCAAAGCCGACGGCGACGGGCAGGTCGGTGCCTGCTTTTAGCCGGGTAACCGCTTCCTCGATGCTGGCTTGGGCGGCCTGTTGCTGGCCGGTGATCCCGGCGACGCTGACATAATAGAGAAAACCGGAGGCGTTGTTGAGGATGGTGGGCAAGCGTTCGGCATCGGTGGTCGGGGTGGCGAGGCGGATCACCGCTATGCCCTGCGCGCGCAGGGCGTCGCCGAGACTTTCATCCTCCTCGACCGGGATATCGACGCAGATCACGCCGTCGACTCCGGCAGCAACGCAGGCATCGGCGAACCATTTTGACCCTCTGATGGTCATCGGATTGGCATAGCCCATCAGGATCAGCGGAGTGTCGGGGTGGCGCTGGCGGAATTCCGCGGCAATTCGGAAGATGTCGGCGGTCTTTGTGCCAGCGGCCAGGCTGCGGATATCCGCTTCCTGGATCGACGGACCATCGGCCATCGGATCGGTGAACGGCATGCCGAGCTCGATGATGTCCGCGCCGCCTTCGACGAGCGCGTCAAGGATGGCTGCGGTGTCGGCAGGAGTCGGGTCGCCGGCGGTGATGAAGGCGACCAGGGCCGCGCGGTTGGGCGGGAAGGATTGGGAAAGACGGGTCATTTTCTTTTCTTTTCGAATAGATACAAAAGTCCGGTGCCAAGGATCGCAAAAATAAGCGCACCTAGAATTTTACCGACAAGACCTGATGCCTCAGAGGCTTCATTGCTCTCGATAACGCCCACCGCCTCCATTATTTCTGCACCGGCGCCGTTTTTCCACGCTGCAATTAAAACGAAAATGGAAAACAGCAATCCGAACTTTAATCGAACATCTGGGAGTTCTTTTCTGCTCAAATCTCCGTCCCCAGCGCTTCGGCGACGGTGAAAATATCCTTGTCGCCGCGGCCGCACAGGTTCGCGAGGATGATCTGGTCGCGGTCCATCTTTACCGCTTCGCGGGTGACGGCGGCTATCGCGTGGGCCGGTTCGAGCGCGGGGATGATGCCTTCGGTGCGGCAGAGCAGCTGGAAGGCGTCGAGTGCTTCCTTGTCGGTGGCGCTGTCATAGTCAACGCGGCCGGATTCCTTGAGCCAGCTGTGCTCCGGGCCGATGCCGGGATAGTCGAGGCCGGCGCTGATCGAATGGGCTTCGGTGATCTGGCCGTCCTCGTCCTGCAGCAGATAGGTCTTGTTGCCGTGGAGAATGCCGGGGCCGCCGCCAGCGAGGCTCGCGGCATGTTCCTTGTCGAGGCCATGGCCGGCCGCCTCGATGCCGAGCATCCTGACGTCCGGATCGTCGAGAAACGGATGGAACAGGCCGATGGCGTTGGAGCCGCCGCCGATTGCCGCGACCAGCAGGTCGGGCAGGCGGCCGATGCGGTCCAGCATCTGGGCGCGGGCTTCCTTGCCGATCACGCTCTGGAAGTCGCGGACCAGCTCGGGATAGGGGTGGGGACCGGCGGCGGTGCCGATGATGTAGAATGTGTCGTGGACATTGGCGACCCAGTCGCGCAGCGCCTCGTTCATCGCGTCCTTGAGCGTCGCGGAGCCGCTGGTCACCGGCACCACATTGGCGCCGAGCAATTTCATCCGGAAGATATTCGGCTTCTGCCGTTCGATATCGGTCGCGCCCATGAAGATGGTGCAGGGCAGGTTGAAGCGCGCGCAGACGGTGGCCGTCGCCACGCCATGCTGACCGGCACCGGTTTCGGCGATGATGCGGGTCTTGCCCATGCGCAGGGCGAGCAGGATCTGGCCGATGCAATTGTTGATCTTGTGCGCGCCGGTATGGTTGAGCTCGTCGCGCTTGAACCAGATTTGCGCGCCTTTGCCTTCTGGCGCGTTCTTGCGCACGTGGTCGGTCAGGCGCTCGGCATAGTATAGCGGGCTGGGGCGGCCGACATAATGTTCGAGCAGGTCGTTGAATTCTTCCTCGAACGCCGGGTCGGCCTGGGCCGCGCGATAATGTTTCTCGAGGTCGAGGATCAGCGGCATCAGCGTTTCGGCGACATAGCGTCCGCCGAATTCGCCGAAATGACCGCGATCGTCGGGCTGGTTGCGGAAGCTGTTGGGTGTGTCGTTCATGGGTTTATCCGTTAGTCCTGAGCCTGTCGAAGGACGCCTATCGTCGCAAAGCGCACTTCGACAAGCTCAGTGCTAACGGCCAGCTAATGATTTGAGGCGTCGTAGTCCCGGACCGCTTGGCAAAAGGCGGCGATTCTGTCCACCTGTTTGACGCCGGGCGCGGATTCAACGCCAGACGATACATCGACCAGAGGGGTCTGGGTGGCGGTCAGGGCATCGGTGACATTGTCCGGATCAAGACCGCCAGCGAGGCCCCAGTCGACCTGATGCTGGTGACCGGCGAGCAAGGACCAGTCAAACGAGGTGCCGGTGCCGCCGGGCAAAGCCTTGGCCGGGGCGTCGAACAGCAAGCGATCGACCGCGCCGACATAGCGATTGGTTTTGAGCAGACCCGCGTGGTCGCGCACACCGACCGCCTTCCAGATTTCCAGGCCCGATTTGGCCCGCACCAGTTTCACCCATTCCGGGGTCTCGCCGCCATGAAATTGCAGGATATCCGGTTGGACCTCGGCAATCGCCTTGCCGGTCAGCTTCGGGTCGGCATTGACCAGCAGCAGTACGGTCTTGATCCGGTCGCCCGCATAGGCACGCAATTCCTTTGCGCGTTCGAGCGAGACATAGCGTGGGCTTTTTTCAAAATGGACCAGGCCGATATGGGTTGCGCCATTTTCGACTGCCGCATCGATGGAGGCTTCAGTGGAGAGGCCGCATATTTTGATTTGGGTTTTCATGGGAGGGCTATTAGCGGGACAAACAATATTCGTCATCCTGAACTTGTTTCAGGATCTCCGCCGCACTGCTCAGTCTCACGGGGTCCTGAAACAAGTTCAGGATGACGAAGAAAAAATTAAAGCGTCGCCTCGATCGCCCGCGCCGCCGCATTGGGGTCTCCCGCTGCGGTTATTGGCCGCCCGATAACCAGCACACTCGCGCCATTGTCGCGCGCCTGAGCCGGTGTGACTGCGCGTTTCTGGTCGCCCATTGCACCGCCTTTGGGACGCAGGCCGGGGACGACGAAAAAACCGTCTTTCCAGATCTTGTGCGCCGCTTCGACTTCGTTGCCGGAACAGACAATGCCGTCGAGTCCCGCTTCCTGCGCCAGTCCGGCGAGCCGCTTGACCTGGTCATGCGGGGTGCCGCTATAGCCGATCCGGGTCATATCGCGTTCGTCGAGCGAGGTCAGCAATGTAACGCCAACAATCTTGGTATGGCCATTGGCCGCCGCCTTGGCATCTTCCATCATCGCGCGGCCACCGGACGCGTGGATCGTGACGATGGCCGGTTCCAGCACATTGATTGCCTGCATCGCCTTGGCCACCGTGTTGGGAATATCGTGCAGCTTGAGATCGAGGAATATCGGCAGGCCAAGTTTCTGGATTTCGTGCACGCCATGATGGCCATGGGCGCAGAAAAATTCGAGGCCGAGCTTCAGACCACCGACATGGCCCTTGACCGATTGTGCAATCTCGAGCGCCCGGTCGAGATCGGGCGTGTCGAGCGCGACGAAGATCGGATTGGTCATAGGTCGGTTGCTTTGCCGCTATCGACGGATGAAACCGCTGGCGCGGGCTCTGCAACGGCTGTCGGGGCTGTGGGAGTCGGGCTTTTGGGACCGGTTGCGGGCGGCACCGGAGCAGTGGTTGGCTTTGCCGCATCTTCCAGGGTTTTGATCCGCCGCGAAAGTCGCCATCTGAAACCTCTCAGAACCATCCAGGTAGGCAGGAAACCGATCAGAAATGCACCGACCACAAAGGTCGAAACCCGGGCTTCGACAACAGCGGCACCAAGGTCCAGCGAGGCCCGTGCTTCATTGGTCCACCAGAAAATGAAGGTCGCGACCAGCAGGAGAACCCAGAACAGGATTTTGATAAATTGCATGCTTCACCCTTTTTCGTGTGACGGCCATCCTAGTCCCAAAAAAGGCGGGTGACCAGATGCTATGCAACGGGGCCGCAAACGGCGCTATTCTCCAAAGACCCGGGCGAAGATCGTATCGACATGCTTGAAATGATAATCGAGGTTGAAACGTTCCTCGAGCTCGGCATCGGAAAGTTTCGCGCTGACATCGGGGTCGGCCTTGAGCAGGTCGAGCAGGGCGATCTCACCGTCCGATTCCCATACCTTCATGGCGTTGCGCTGGACGATGCGGTAGCTATCCTCGCGGCTGATCCCGGCCTGGGTGAGCGCCAGCAACACGCGCTGTGAATGGACCAGGCCGCCCATGCGGTCGAGATTTTTCTGCATCCGCTCGGGATAGATTAGCAGCTTTTCGATCACCCCGGTCAGCCGTGCCAGCGAGAAGTCGAGGGTGATCGTCGCGTCCGGTCCAATCATCCGTTCGACGGAACTGTGGGAAATATCGCGTTCGTGCCACAGCGCGACATTTTCCATGGCGGGCAGGGCGTAGCTGCGGACCATGCGGGCGAGGCCGGTCAGATTTTCGGTCAGGATCGGGTTGCGCTTGTGCGGCATCGCGCTCGAGCCCTTCTGGCCCGGCGAGAAATATTCTTCCGCCTCGAGCACCTCGGTGCGCTGCAGGTGGCGGATTTCGACGGCGAGTCGTTCCACCGACGAAGCGATGACGCCGAGCGTGGCAAAAAATTGCGCATGGCGGTCGCGCGGGATCACCTGGGTGGAGATTGGTTCTACGGTCAGGCCTAGTTTCTCGGCGACATGCTCTTCGACCTTGGGGTCGATATTGGCGAAGGTACCAACCGCGCCGGAAATCGCGCAGGTGGCGATTTCCTTGCGCGCTGCAACGAGCCGCTCGCGGTTGCGCTGGAACTCGGCATAGGCCTGCGCCAGTTTAAGGCCGAAGGTCACCGGTTCGCCGTGGATGCCATGGCTGCGGCCGATGGTGGGGGTGAACTTGTGCTCATAGGCGCGCTTCTTGATTGCCGCCAGCAAGCCATCGATATCGGCCAGCAATATGTCCGAAGCCCGCGCCAGCTGCACCGCAAGACAGGTGTCGAGAACATCGCTCGAGGTCATCCCCTGGTGCATGAAACGCGATTCTTCTCCGACATGTTCGGCGACATTGGTCAGGAAGGCGATCACATCATGCTTCACCTCCAGCTCGATCTCGTCGATCCGCGCCACGTCGAACTTGCCCTTGGCCCAGATTGCCGCCGCCGCTTCCTTCGGGACCACGCCCAGTTCGGCGAGAGCGTCGGTTGCGTGCGCCTCAATCTCGAACCAGATCCGGAATTTCGATTCAGGCTCCCAGATGGCGACCATTTCGGGGCGGGAATAGCGTGTGATCATGATTGGTCCTTGGACAAAGAGAATGATTGCGGCAATGATATGCCTTGATTTGCGGTCCCGCTAGCACCTACGAAATGAATCGGCAATGCAGCGGCGGAAACAGGGAGAATAAAATGCGTCTGGCTATACTCACCGGCGGCGGCGATGTCCCGGGCCTCAATCCCTGCATCCAGTCGATTGCGACGTCGGCCTGGCAGCGCGGCTGGGACGTCGTTGGTCTGCGGCGGGGCTGGGAAGGCGTACTGGAAATTGATCCGGCCGATCCATGGGCGCGCGAAGACAGTGTGATGATGCTCGACCATGACCGGGTGCGGGGCATTGACCGGCAGGGCGGCACGATCCTGCACAGTTCCCGCTGTGATCCGCGCACGACCAAACAGGGCGATCAGACGCAAAAAGTGCTCGACGTCCTCGATGCACTGGAAGTGGACGCGCTGATCACCATGGGCGGTGATGGCACGCTGCGTTTCTCGGCCTATCTGTCGAGTCTCGGGCGCAATGTGATTTCGGTTCCCAAGACGATGGACAATGATGTCCATGGCACCGATTATTGCATCGGCTTCTCCACAGCGGTCACCCGTTCGGTGCAGGCGATCAACGCGCTGCGGACCACGGCGGCGAGCCACGAACGGATTGCGGTGATCGAGCTGTTCGGGCGGCGATCCGGTGAAACGGCGTTGCTGTCCGGATTTCTGTCGCAGGCGGACCGGACGGTGATTGCGGAAGTGCCGGCCGATATGGATGTGCTGTTGCCATTGCTGCTCAAAGACAAGCAGGACAATCCCGAATCCTATGCGGTCTGCCTGGTGTCGGAGGGCGCAAAGCTGTGCGGATCGACCGACTTTGTTGACGAAATCAACAAATCGAACACCAACCGCGATGGTCTGAATATCGGCACGCAGCTGGCGCGCGAAATCGAGGCCCGCTCGGATCAGAGAACCATCGTGCAGGAGCTTGCCTATCTGATGCGGGCAGGCGAACCGGACGCGATGGACCGGATGGTCGGTTTTGCCTTTGGCGCGCTGGCGGTGCAGTTGATCGAACAGGACCGGATGGCCAATATGGTCTGTCTCGCCGACGGCAATTACAGCACGGTTCCGATCGGAACCTTGCTGGAGGACAGCAAGGGCGTCAATGTTTCGGGCCTCTATGACGCCAACCAGTATCGCGCCAGTCTGATCCAGGTCGAAGATATGCCGATGTTTCTGTATTGAGTGGAACTGACGGGCCGGGCACCTAGATCAATCCCTTCGACCGGAAGGACGTGTGGCCGTCCCGGCCGATTATGACATGATCATGCACAGCGATGCCGAGCGTGCGGCCGGCGGCGCAGATGTCTTTGGTTATCGCGATATCCTGTCGGCTGGGGGTGCTGTCGCCGCTGGGGTGATTGTGCACCAATATGATTGCCGCCGAGCCCAAGGCCAGCGCGCGTTTGATCACTTCGCGGGTGTAGATGGCCGCCTGATCGATCGACCCTTCGCTGACCAGTTCATCGCGGATCAATCGGTTCTTGCTGTCGAGATGCAACACGCGGACCCGTTCGTGCGCGAGATGCGCCATATCGGCGCGCAAATAGTCGAGCAAAGCTTGCCAACTTGACAGGATCGGCCGGGTCCGCACCGGTTCGGAGATCAGGCGCAAGGCGGCGACCTGGACGATCTTTAGCGCCGCCACGCTGGTTTCCCCCATACCGGGAAAATTCGCCAGCGCATCGCCATCGGATACCAGAAGACGGGAGAAGCCACCGAATTCTTCTATCAATTGCTTGGCCAGAGGCTTTGTGTCGCGGCGCGGGATGGCGAGGGCGAGCAGATATTCGACCAGCTCGTGATCGTGCAGTCCGTTGCCCTGGCCGGTCAATAGGCGGCGGCGAAGGCGGGCGCGATGGCCGCTGCTGCCACTTGGCAAGCCTGATCGGATTTCCCGCCCGTTGGTCATTCGCCCCCTATAATAAGAACAAAGAAGGAACGAATGGATAATCGGAGCGAAGTCCGAAATTGTCCAACAGGCGGGGAGGGGATGAAATCTCGTCCCCTCACACACTTGTACATTGCAACTTCAGACAGACTTCTGCATTTCAACCGCGATGGAAGATGAAATCGCCAATGACCCCGTCGGTCGCCAATCCCGGTTTCGACTGTACGGCGGGATATTGCTTGTTCTGATCCTCTTCGGCCTGATGGCATTGTGGGTCAGCCGAACGACACTCGCGGACAATGTGGTCCGCTCCCAGCTTGACCAGATGGATGTTACCGCCAGTTACGAAATCGAGGATATCGGGCTTCGGCGGCAGGTCATTCGCAATCTGGTGATCGGTGATCCGGACCGGCCGGACTTGACGGCGGATCTGGTCGAGGTGGGCAATAGTCTGAGCCTCGGCGGTCTGGGGATAAACTGGGTGCGGGCGAGCGGCGTCAAGCTGTTCGGGCGGCTGGAAAATGGCAAGCTCAGCTTTGGCGAACTCGACAAATTTACCGATCCGAACGATGATAGTCCGCTGTCGTTGCCGGATATTTGGCTCGGACTGTCTGATGCCAAGTTGCGGATCGACAGCGCGTACGGGGCCGTTGGCCTGGCGCTGACTGGCGAAGGCGAATTGCACGATGGTTTCAGCGGAGAAATCGCCGCGATTAGCCAGGGTCTGGAAGCTGGCGGCTGTGCTGTAAGCAAACCGACCTTTTTCGGGAAGGTCGCTATTCGCGGCAAGAAACCGAATTTACAAGGACCGCTGCGGCTGCCGAGCGTCACCTGCAGCGATCTGGATCTGGCTGCAGAAGCGGTTGCGGCGCAGGTCTCGGTAGACCTGGGCGCGGATCTCGCCAGTTGGGACGGCACGATCGGTCTCAGCGGCGGGCCTTTCCGCTATGCTGATTATGCGAGCCGCACCATCAAGGCGTCATTGGACTTGGCTGGCGATTTGAAACAGAGCAGCGGCGATGTTGATCTGACCGCCAGCGGGTTGCGGTCTCCCTATGCATCCGCCGATGCTTCGCACATCCAGGGCCCGTTTGCGCTGGGCTATGGCGGTGACGAGTTGACCGCCAGTTTTTCCGGTCAACCAGACCTTCGCGGCGTCCATGTCGAAAAAAATATGTTGCGGCAGGCAGCCACTCTGTCGGCATCGGTCGCCGGGACACCGGTCGGGCCGCTTGCCGAGCGGTTTGCCAAAGCCGTGCAACAGGCCGGAAACAATTTCGATATTTCCAGCGACATCAAATTCACGAAAAACGGCGGACGGACAACTCTTTCGCTCAATGCGCTGGGCGCCCGGTCGCGATCCGGAGCGACTGTCAGCTTGAGTGACCCTCTGCTGCTGGCCTTTACCGACAAGAATATCCGGATGCTGGCGGATGGTAACATCAGCCTTGAAGGCGGTGGTTTTCCCAGCGCGAATTTGGTGCTCAACGATGGCAGTCTCTCGCGGGGTTTTTCCGGACGGCTTGAAATGGCCAATTATCAGGTGGGAACAGCGCAGCTGAAAATCCCGGCGCTGGCGTTTTCGCCGACGCGTCAGGGCGGTACCAATATCGACGGGCGGATCATCCTGACCGGCCCGCTGGGTGACGGACAGATAACCGGGCTGCAGGTGCCGATCAGCGGCTATATTGGGAGAAACGGCAATTTCTCCCTGTTCCGCCAGTGCGTCAATCTGCAATTTGCCAGCCTGCGCACCGCATCCCTGCGCGCCGGACCGACCAGCACCCGTCTGTGTCCGCAGGGCAGCGCCATCGTCACCGGCAACGGTTCGTCCGTGAACATTGCCGCCAATGCGCCTTCGCTCAAACTGAATGGCGATGTTGGCGGTACGCCGCTCGCCATTTCCAGCGGTGCGCTCCGCTTTTCCCGTGCGAACGGCCTGACCGCGCAGAACGTCGGTATCCGGCTGGGCACGCCGGCCAGTATGACAAGCCTCGACATTGCGGTGCTCAGCGCCAGGTTCGGGCAGATGATCAACGGGCGGATCGAAGGCGCCTCCGGAAAAATCGCCAATGTACCGCTGCTGATGGAAAAGATCGAAGGCGATTGGCGCTATGAAAAGGGGCAGTTTCTGGCCGATGCCAGCCTGCTGGTTCGTGATGAGCAGCCGGTGGAGCGGTTCCGGCCCTTGATCAGCAATGACGTCAAACTAGGCTTTGACGGAAAGGACATCACCGCTGCGGGCTTGCTTCGCGAGCCGGAGACGCTGACCGCGATTGCGGCGATTGATATCCTCCACACGCTGAGAAATAGCACGGGCAGGGCGCTGATCGATGTTTCGTCACTGACCTTCAACGAACGGCTCCAGCCGGAACAGCTGACCCCGCTCACGCTGGGTGTGATCGCCAATGTGCAAGGGGAAATATCCGGGACCGGGCGGATTGACTGGGATGGGTCCGATAACGGTATTAAAAGCACCGGGCGTTTTCTGACCAATGGCCTCAACCTCGCAGCCGCCTTTGGTCCGGTGACCGGGCTGGCGGGCGAGATCATCTTCTCCGACCTGCTGGCGCTGGAAACCAGTCCGGGCCAGACTGTTACCCTGTCGGAAGTCAACCCTGGTGTCGCTGTGTTTAACGGACAAATCCGCTATCGCCTGCTGGCCGATTACAAGATGCAGATAGAAGGCGGCCAATGGCCGTTTGCCGGTGGCAAACTATATCTCGAACCGACCATATTGGATCTGAGCGAAGACGCAGAGAGGCGGCTGCAATTTACGGTGGAGGGCGTCGATGCGGCGCAGTTCCTGACCCAGTTTGATTTTGAGAATATGTCCGCGACCGGCGTGTTTGACGGCAAGCTGCCGATGGTTTTCAATCAGGACGGTGGCCGTGTGGTCGGTGGCTATCTGGTGGCGCGCGAAGGCGGCGGCACGCTCGCCTATGTTGGAGAGCTCACCTACGAAGATATGGGCACCATGGCCAATTTTGCCTTCAATGCGCTCAAATCGATCAGATATCGCAACCTCACCATCGGCATGAATGGTGATATTGCCGGCGAAATCATCACCGAGGTCAAATTCGACGGATTGCAACAAGGGGACGGAGCGAGCCGCAATTTCATCACCAAGCAACTCGCCCGCATCCCGATCCAGTTCAACGTCCGCATCCAGGCGCCGTTCATGCAATTGATGAGCAGCGCCAAATCCTATTATGAACCGGAAATATTGGTTGGACAAAACCTGCCAGCGCTCCTGCGAGCACAGGAGGAGAGGGCCAAAGCCGCAGAGAAGGTTCTCAAAGGAGATGAATAGTCCATTCAGCGAGGGGAAAGCGACAATGCTTTATCAGACAAGTCAATTGACGGACCGACCGATTGGTGCGATTCGTCGCAAGATGAGGAGTTTAACCACCGCCGGTCTGATTTTGGGAATAGCGACAGGGCTTTCCGCCTGCGTCCAGGTGACGGCACCGGACAAGCCGATTGTCATCAATCTGAATATCAATATCAAGCAGGAAGTGGTGTATCGCCTGAACGACGATGCAAAAGACCTGATCAACAAGGAAGCGGATATTTTCTAATGTTTGAGTATATCAAGAAAAACAAGGCTTTGGCCGCAATTGGTGCGCTGGTTTTGACGGCGGTTGTAGCCGTGCCGGTGATGGCACAGCGCGATCCCGCCTATGAAGCGGCGCGTTCATCGGGAGTCATTGGCGAAAAGCCGGATGGCTATCTTGGCTATGTGACTTCGCCTTCACCGGCGATCAAGGCGCTGGTCGAGGATATCAATATCAAGCGCAAGGCAGCCTATACGCGCAAGGCACAGGAAACCAATTCGACGGTCGAGCAATTTGCCTTCACCTCGGGCTGCAACCTGATCATGCGGACGGTGCCGGGCGAGAAATATCAGACGCCGAGCGGCACCTGGAATACGCGGGACAGTTCTCCGCCGGTGCGGGATTCGCGTTGCCCTTGAGGTATTTCTTAGAAAAAAGACCCAGACCATAAAAAAGACTGAGGAAGGCGCATCGATTGAGTTGATGCGCCTTTTTTTGTCAGTGATGACAAGCATAGCGCACGATCTGTGGCCAATGGGCTGGCGGAACGTGCCGTCTTTCTGTTAAAGCATTCGCCAGCATCCCATCGGTTAGGAACGAAATTTGGATTGGGCTTATTATTGGGATGTCGCAAAGCCCTATGCCGGATTGGCGATACTGATCGCCTTGTTCGTAGCCTTTGTCGGGGAGCGCCGTCCGCCTGCGGTGACGGCGGTGGTCGCGGCAGGGTTGATGCTTGCGATCGGCCTGCTCAGCAGCAATGACCTGCTATCGGTCTTTTCCAATCCCGCGCCGCTGACCATCGGTGCGATGTTCATACTGTCCGGGGCGCTGGTGCGCACGGGTGTGATTGAAGCGCTAGCCGGCTTTGCCGCACGCAAGGCGGAACATCGGCCCTTTCTGGCGATCGGCGGGTTCCTTGGTGGGACTTTTGCTTCCTCGGCCTTCGTCAATAATACGCCGGTGGTCATCATCCTGATTCCGATCATGCGAAAGATCGCGAAAGTGTCGGGTATTGCAGTGAGCAAGCTGCTGATCCCGCTCTCCTATATATCGATTCTGGGCGGTAGTCTGACCCTGCTCGGCACATCGACCAATCTGCTGGTGGATGGTGTGGCCCAGGAAAACGGACAAGCGGCCTTCGGACTGTTCGAAATAACCATGGTGGGCCTGATTGCGGCGGCGACGGGAATCACAATGATCGCGATATTGGGTCCGCTGTTCCTGCCCAAGCGGGACAGCGACAGCCTGGCCGACCAGTCGGACGACTATCGCTATCTGACCGACATCCGGATCAGCAAGGAAAGCGACTTCGCCGGCAAGACGATATCGGACATCAGCGGCTTTACCGCATCGGGTGTCACGATATTGGGACGGATGACCGCCCGCGGCATGGACCGCTCGGCCTTTGCCGACCATATTATCGAGGGCGGCGAGACTTTTGTCGCTTCGGTGACCCAGGAAGAATTGCTGTCGCTTGCCCGCATCGAGGGAATTTCCGTGGGCTATGCCGGTTTCAAGCAGCCTGCTGTCGGACTGGACGACGAGCAGGTCAAGCTGGTCGAACTGGTGATCGGATCCTCCCACCAGTCGGTCGGCAAATCCCTGACCAGCCTCCCGTTTCTGTCCCGCATTCCGGCGCGGGTGCTGGGCCTGTCGCGGCCGCGCCATCTCGCCGGTCCGAGACTGTCCGAAGCCCGCATCCGGCATGGCGACAGCCTGCTGATCCAGACCGACGACCTGTCGGTCGGAGTATTGCAGGAAAATGCGGATCTGGTCCATTTGCAGGAACCCGAGTCCCGGGCCTATCGCCGTCATCGGGCACCCGTGGCGATTCTCACGCTGGCGATCATCATCATCGCGGCCAGTCTCGGTGTGATGCCGATCGCCGCTCTGGCGATGCTGGGCGTTGCGGTCGTCCTGCTGACCAATTGCATCGACAGCGACGAGGCGTGGTCGGCCATTGATGGCAATGTGCTGGTTCTGATTTTCGGGATGCTGGCGGTGGGGCAGGGGTTGCAAAATGCCGGTACGGTGCAGTTGATCATCGGTACATTATTGCCGCTGCTGCAGATGATCTCGCCGCTTTGGCTGATCATTTCCGTCTATGCGCTGACCTCGTTGCTGACCGAGACCGCGACCAACAATGCCGTGGCCGTCATCATGACGCCGATTGTCATCGGCATCGCCGAGCAAACCGGCGTCGATGTCCGCAGCCTGCTGGTGACGGTGATGTTCGGCGCTTCGGCGAGCTTCGCGACGCCGGTCGGCTATCAGACCAATACATTGGTCTATACCGCCGGCAACTACCGCTTCTCCGATTTCGTCCGGATCGGCCTGCCGCTGAATATTGGTGTCGGCCTGGCGGCCTGCATGGCGATCTATTATATTTTCTAGGCCGCTAAACTGCGGAAACCAACATGGAGCGAGCGATCCCCAAGGATCGTTATCAAGGTGATGACCGGCCAAGAATTCGGTTGCCTGCGACGGGCTTTTACCTCCCGATCAGTCGAATAAACGGCCACGGAAACACTGAATTTTCCGCAATGCAGCATCGCTGTTGACTTGCTCGCCATGCTTTCCTAAACGGACCGCGCCTTGGCGGGTCGGCCTGCTGTTGTTTTTGGCTCTTTCTGGCGCTCTTCGGGGCTTTTATAGGGTCTGTAATGGCAGCAAGCGAATCTGATCGGGATCCCCTCGAAGAGGATGTGCGGGTTTCATCGCTGGACGAGCGACTGATAACGGCACAGAATCGGGAGCGGATCAAAGCGGGGCACCGTAACAAAGGGCCGGACGAAAGTCAGCGGCTCGGCGCAAGGGTGCTAAGCTATTTGATCGGAGGCGTGGCTGCTGGGTTCTTACTCGGGTGGCTTTTTGACACCTGGCTGGGAACGACGCCATTGTTCCTGTTGCTATTCTTCTTCCTCGGAACGGGAGTGGCGTTCAGGAAAATTTATGTGATTGCGAGCCAACCGGTGAAAGACATCGGAACGGCAATAGCAGATGATGATTGACGATCAGGGGTTAGATTAGTGGCGGAACCAGGCAAGATTGATCCTATGCACCAGTTTGAAGTGCAGCCCATCTTTGATGGCTTCACTTTATTCGGTCAGCAGATCAGCTTCACCAACAGCGCGCTGTGGATGTTCATCGTCCTTGGGCTTCTCTATGTGTTCATGATGGGCGGAATGAAGCGCGAGCTGGTTCCCGGTCGCTGGCAGATCATGGTCGAAGGCGTGGTCGGTTTTGTCGACAATATCATCGCCACCAGCATTGGTCCCAACGGCAAGAAATATACGCCATGGGTGTTCACCCTGTTCATGTTCATCCTGTTCTCGAACCTGCTCGGCATGATGCCCTTCGGTATCATCCCCGGTATCCATCCGTTCACCGTCACCAGCCAGTTCACCGTGACCGGCCTGCTGGCCGCAATCAGCTTCTCTATCGTGCTGGTCGTCGGTTTCTGGAAGCATGGTTTCAAATTTTTTAGCCTGTTCATTCCGCATGGCACGCCCGTCGTGATGATTCCACTGATCTTCATGGTCGAATTGCTGTCGTTCCTCGTGCGTCCGTTCAGCCTCGCGCTGCGGTTGTTCGTTGCGATGATCGCCGGTCATATTTTGATCAAGGTGTTCGCCAATTTCGTCATTCAGGCGATTGACGCCGGTGGCGCCAGCTGGGGTATCGCATTGCTCAGCATCATCTTCATCGCCTTTGTCAGCGCGCTGGAACTTCTGGTTTGCGCCATTCAGGCCTATGTTTTCGCTCTTCTCACATCGCTGTACATCAACGATGCGGAAAATCTTCACTAAGTCACTTTCAATCACCAATTTCACAATACGGAGTTAAAAAATGGATCTCTCTTCTGCACAAGTTATCGGCGCTGGCCTGGCTGCAATCGGCGTTGGCGCCGCTGCTACCGGTGTTGGTAATGTTTTCGGTTCCTTCCTCGAAGGCGCTTTGCGTAACCCATCTGCGGCTGACGGCCAGCAGGGACGTCTGTTCATCGGCTTTGCGGCTGCTGAATTGCTCGGCCTGATCGCTTTCGCTGTTGCCATGATCATTCTGTACGCACCGCCAGCTGTTGCAGAACCAGAAATCGTTGCGGTTGAAGCTGCTGCGATCGACGCACCAGCAGCCGTCGAAGCACCGGCAGTCGCACCAGCAGAATAATCTGCTGTTTGCATGGGCCTTGTCCCGCTCGGCCAGATTGTCGGTTTTGCGTCTTGAATTTACAGGTGAATAATGCCTCAAATTAGTCAGCTCTTGGAAGTCTATGGTGGCCAGTTTTTCTGGCTGCTGATCGTCATCGGGATCATTTATTTCGGCATTGCCCGAAATATGGTGCCGAAGATCAGCAAGACCGTGGATGACCGTCAAAAACGGATTACCGACGATCTTGCCGCCGCACAGGGCGCGCAGGATAGGGCTGAGCAGATCGAGATCGACTATCGCGCCAGTATCAACAACGCGCGTGCCGATGCGGTTGGCAATGTCAACGAGGCCAAAGCCAAGGCGGCATTGAAGAACGAAGCCGCTATCAAGCGCGCGGATGCTGCCATTGCCAAAAAGGCCGATGAAGCGGATGCCGAATTGAAAGCAGCGAAAACCGCGGCTCTCAAGGAAATTGAAGCGGTTGCTGCAGAAGCGGCTCAGGCGATTGTTGCGACCGTTTCCGGTGCCAAGGTCTCGGCAGCCGATGCAAAAAAGGCGGTCAAGGCCGCTTTCTGAGCGCCGGCTGAAGGAGATAGACGATGCTATTGACGATGTTGGCAGAAGGCGCGGAAGCAAGCGCACTCGGACTGAACGCGACCGGCTGGGTTGCGGTCGGGATGCTGATTGTATTCGGTATCATGTTGTGGGCGAAAGTCCCTGGGATCGTTGCTGGCATGCTCGACAAGCAGATCGCCGAGATCAAGAAGACGCTCGACGAGGCGGCTGGCCTGCGCAAGGAAGCGGAAGCTTTGAAAGCCGAATATGAAGCGAAGACCGCTGGTGCACAGGCAGAAGCCGAAGCGCTGATGGACGGAGCCGAAAAGGAAGCTGCGACCTTGGTCGCGCAGGCAGAGGCCGATACCAAGGCGCTGATCGCGCGCCGGAAGAAGATGGCGGAAGAGAAAATCGGCGCGGCGGAACGCTCGGCGATTGCCGCGGTTCGGGCCAAAGCGGCGACAGCCGCGACCCAGGCCGCCGAAGCCATGATCGCTGCCCGCCACGATGCCGCGGCCGACAAGGCGCTCGTCGACAAGGCGATTGGCGATATTGGCAAGGCGCTGAATTAGATTATTCCTCTCCCCTTGAGGGAGAGGAAACCAAAGCCTTGCGAGCTTGCTCGTTAGGCGACGTTGGTGAAGGGGCTTGTTGCCGCTCACCCCTCACCGAGTTTCGCTAATCAGCAAGCTGACAAGCTACACTTGTCTTCTCCCTCAAGGGGAGAGGAGTCATTCGTTCTGGCAAATGCTGCCCCAGCATCCTAGATTATTTTCATGTCCAAGGCCGACCGTCCCGATCAACCCAATGCCGCGTCCCGGTTCAACGAGGACAAGGCGACCTATATGGTGCGCGGGGAAGGGGATACGCCCGATCTCGAGGCCGGTATGGCGGCGATCCGGGAGGTTCTGAACACGCTGCCCACAAGACCGGGCGTTTACCGGATGCAGGACAAGCGCGGCGATGTGCTTTATGTCGGCAAGGCGCGGTCGCTGAAAAGCCGCGTCGGCGCCTATGTCCAGATGAACCGGCTGCCGCACCGGTTGCTGCGGATGGTCGCGCAGACCCGCTCAATGACCATTGTCACCACCGGTAGCGAAGCTGAAGCGTTGCTGCTCGAGGCGCAGCTGATCAAGAAATTCCGGCCGGCTTACAATGTCTTGCTGCGGGATGATAAGAGCTTTCCTTTCATTCTGCTCCGCGAAGGACATGATTTCCCACGGATCACCAAGCATCGCGGCGCGCAGCGGGTAAAAGGGCAATATTTCGGGCCCTTCGCCAGCGCCGGATCGGTCAACCGGACAATCAATGCGCTGCAGAAATTGTTTCTGCTGCGGTCCTGTACCGACAGTTTCTTCAACAACCGGTCGCGGCCGTGTCTGTTGTATCAAATCAAGCGTTGCTCGGCACCCTGTGTCGACCGGATCAGCAAGGATGATTATGCCGAACTGGTCGATGACGCGCGTGACTTTCTGTGCGGCAAGTCGACCGACGTGCAGCAGAAGCTGGGTCAGGCGATGGAGCAGGCGGCCGGATCACTCGATTTCGAGATGGCGGCCATCTATCGGGACCGGCTGAAGGCGCTGACCTTCATCCAGGGCAATCAGGCGATCAATGCGGCGGGTTTGCCGGACGCCGATATTTTTGCGCTGGCCGCCAAGGGATCATCGGTTTGCGTGCAGGCTTTCTTTATCCGGGGTGGCCAGAACTGGGGCCATCGTAGCTTCTTCCCCGCACACACTTCCAACGTCGACATCGAGGAGGTCTTCTCCAGCTTCCTGATGCAGTTCTACGATCAGATGCCGCCGCCGAAACTGGTGTTGCTCGACCGGGAATTGCCCGACGCGGAATTGCTCGCAGAGGCGCTGAGTACCAAGGCGGACTACCGGGTGAGCGTTTCGAAACCGCAGCGCGGTGATCGCCGGAAGCTGTTGACACAGGCCAGTCGCAATGCCGAAGAAGCGCTCGACCGGCGCTTGGCTGAAACCTCGACCCAGGCGCGGATCATGCGGGAAATGGTCGAGTTGCTGGAGCTGGATGCGGTACCGGACCGGATTGAAATCTATGACAACAGCCACATCCAGGGCACCAACATGGTCGGCGGGATGGTGGTGGCTGGGCCGGAGGGTTTCCGCAAGAACGCCTATCGCAAGTTCAATATCAAGAATCCCGATATCGCGCCGGGCGACGATTTTGCGATGATGCGAGAGGTGCTCGAACGACGCTTTTCCCGGGCGCAAAAGGAAGACCCGGACCGCGACAAGGGCGAGTGGCCGGATCTGGTGCTGATCGACGGCGGCAAGGGCCAGATGAGCGCGGCTAGGGACGCTCTGGCCGAAATCGGGGTCGAGGATGTGGTGATGATTGGCGTCTCGAAAGGCCCGGATCGCAATGCCGGGCGGGAAACCTTTCATTTGCCCGATGGTAGGATGATCAATCTGCCGATGAACAGCCCGGTGCTTTTCTATCTCCAGCGGTTGCGTGACGAAGCGCACCGCTTCGCTATTGGCGCCCACCGGACCCGACGGGCCAAGTCGGTGGGTCATAGTTCGCTGGATGATGTGCCGGGAATCGGGCCATCGCGGAAGAAAGCGTTGTTGCTGCACTTTGGAACCGCGCGAGCGGTCAAGAATGCCTCGCTCGATGATCTGCAAGGAGCGCCGGGCGTGTCGGCGACTGTGGCGCAGAAAATCTATGATTTTTTTCATGGATAGTGGAGTTTGTTGCCACGATTAAGATGCCGTGATATTATTGGGGTATGAACGAGCAACGCAAGACTGAGGCTGTAAAAGTCACTATCACCGGTGAAAAACCGGATGGAGGATATGATGCGTGGTTCCGGGAAAAAGTTAAAAATTCGATGGATGAGACCGACAAGGGTGCCAAAATCTATCCGGCGGCAGAAGTATGGAATGCACTTGGCCTAGATGATTGAATTTTCATCCGGCGCACTCAGGGACCTTAAAGATATATTCGACTGGATCGCGAAAGACAGTCCTGCAACAGCCTTGCGGATCATTGTCCGACTTCGGCAAAATATCGAGATTCTGGCTGATTTTCCCCAGCTGGGAAAAGTGGGCAGAATTGAAAATACCTTCGAGTTGTCAGTCAGCGGACTGCCCTATGTCGTGGTTTATCGTCTTGGATTTGGCGGAAAACCGGATCATATTCTGATCGAAGCCATATTGCATACCAGTCGAAATTATCCATAGGTAGGATGAATTGCCTCACCTTCGTACATCCGCGATCATCTGTTCGGTCAAATCGCATGGCGAGCATGGCGCGGTTGTGCGGTCGCTGACGCCTGAAAATGGTCTGGTCTCTGGTTATGTGCGCGGCGCGCATTCGCGCGTGATGCGGCCGATTTTGATCCCTTCCAATATCGTCCAGGCCGATTATCGTGCGCGGACCGAGGATCAACTCGCATCGATGACGGCGGAACTGCAGCTCAGCCGGGGGCCGTTTCTCGGCGAACCGCTGGCCAGCGCAGCGCTGGATTGGGTTACCGCTCTCACCGCAGCGGTATTGCCGGAGGAACAAAATTATCCGCCGCTGCATTCCGCCTTGTCCGCCTTGCTCGATGCAATCTGCAGCGCGCCGTCGGCCAAGGGCTGGGCGGTTGCTCTGGTGCGCTACGAACTGCTCCTGCTTTCCGAGCTGGGCTTTGGACTGGCGCTGGACAAATGTGCTGTGTCGGGTTCGGAAGATGATTTGATCTATATCAGCCCGAAGAGCGCAACCGCAGTCAGCGCCTTTGCAGGTCAGGAATATAAGGAACGCCTGTTGCCGCTCCCGCCCTTTCTGAAAGAACCCGTTGCCCCCGAATGGGATGATATATTCGACGGCCTGCGCGTCACCGGATTTTTCCTGAAGCGGCATTTCTTTGAAGACCGGCGCAAGGATGTGATGGCAGCGCGCTCGGTATTGGTTGATCGTCTGAAAAGGGTGGTTGCGTAAGCGCGTGATTCTCGGCAGGAACGGCGCGCTTATACAAAGGGAAATTTGATGCATATTGCGGTGCTCGCCGGTGACGGCATTGGTCAGGAAATCATGATCGAGGCGCTGCGCGTGCTGGAGGCGATGAACTTGCCGGACCTGCGTCTCGAGCATGCCGATGTCGGAGGAATCGCCTATCGCAACCATGGCCATCCGCTGCCGCCGGAAACCGTCACGCTGGCGAAAGCGGCCGATGCGGTTTTGTTCGGCGCGGTCGGTGATCCTTCCTGCGACAATCTGGAACGCCATCTGCGCCCCGAGCAAGCGGTGCTCGGCCTGCGCAAGGAAATGCAGACCTTTGCCAATTTACGGCCCGCAAAAATGTTTCCGGGCATGGAGGATGCGTCCGGCCTCAAACCGGAAATCGCGCGCACCATCGATGTTGTTATCGTCCGCGAATTGAACGGCGATGTCTATTTTGGCGAAAAGGGCATGCGCAAGACGGCGGATGGCCTGCGCGAGGGCTATGATATCATGTCTTACAACGAGAGCGAAGTCCGGCGCATCGCCCATGTCGCTTTCAGGACCGCGATGGTTCGTGGCAAGCGGCTATGCTCGGTGGATAAGGCCAATGTGCTGGAAACATCGCAATTGTGGCGCGATGTGATGATCGAGACGTCAGCCGAATATCCCGATGTTGAACTGAGCCATATGTATGTCGACAATGCTGCGATGCAGCTGGTGCGCAATCCGGGCCAGTTTGATGTGGTGGTGACCGGCAATCTGTTCGGCGATATCCTCTCCGATCAGGCGAGCATGTGTGTTGGCTCGATCGGCCTGCTGGCGTCGGCTTCGCTGGGGGAGGGCACCAAGGGTCTTTATGAACCGATTCATGGGTCAGCGCCGGATATTGCCGGGCAGGGGATTGCCAATCCTTCGGCGATGATCTTGTCCGCCGCGATGATGTTACGCCACAGTTTTGGGATGGAGGCGCAGGCCGCCAGGATAGAGGCAGCGGTTGCCGCTGTGCTCGCTGAGGGCGTCCTCGGCCATGATCTGGGCGGCAAGGCGTCCACCACGGAAATCGGCGACGCTATTGTCGCGCAGCTGACAGGCATCTAGGAACGACAGATGAAAAGAAATACCGGCCAAGACCGCGAGATTACCAAGAAATGGCGCCCGGCAACCCAGGCGATCCGCAGCGGCACGATGCGCAGTGAATTTGGCGAGACATCCGAAGCTTTGTTTCTGACTTCGGGCTATAGCTACGACTGCGCCGAGGATGCGGCGGCTCGCTTTGCCGGCGAGCAGGACGGCATGACCTACAGCCGTCTGCAAAATCCGACGGTGCAGATGCTGGAAGAGCGGATTGCGATCATGGAGGGCGCGGATGCTTGCCGCGCCACCGCTTCGGGTATGGCAGCGATGACCGCCGCCTTGCTCTGCCAGCTACAGGCGGGCGATCATGTGGTCGCCAGCCGCGCCCTGTTCGGCTCCTGTCGCTGGCTTACCGATACGCTGTTGCCCAAATTCGGGATCGAGACCACCGTTGTAGACGGTCGCGACATGGACAATTGGGAACAGGCGATCACGCCGAAGACCAAGGTCTTCTTCTTCGAAACCCCGGCGAACCCGACCATGGATGTGATCGATATCCGCAGCGTCTGCGATCTGGCACGAGCCAAGGGCATCACCAGCGTCGTCGACAATGCGTTCGCGACCAATGTGCTGCAGCGGCCAATGGAATATGGCGCAGACGTGGTCGCCTATAGCGCGACCAAGATGATGGACGGGCAGGGGCGTGTCCTCGCCGGTGCGGTCTGCGGCAGCGAGGAATTTATTGAAGATACCTTGCTCGCCTTCACCCGCAATACCGGGCCAACGCTGAGCGCGTTCAACGCCTGGGTTGTGCTCAAGGGACTGGAGACGCTCGACCTGCGCATCCGCCGGCAGAGCAATAATGCGGTCGAAGTGGGCAAGTTTTTAGAGCAAAGGGTAGAGAAAATCTTGCACCCCGGCCTGCCCAGCCATCCCCAGCATAATCTCGCGATGAGCCAGATGGAAGCCGCCGGACCGATCTTCTCGCTCTATGTTGGTGGCGGTCGCAAGCAAGCGCATGGCCTGCTTAACGCATTGAATCTGATCGATATTTCGAACAATATCGGGGATAGTCGCTCGCTGATGTGCCACCCGGCTTCGACCACGCATCACGGACTGGGCGAGGAAGCAAGACTGGAAATCGGGATCACCGAAGACATGCTGCGGATCAACGTCGGACTCGAAGATCCGATCGATTTGATCGAGGACCTGGATCAGGCCCTTTCGTCGGTCGGGCTTTAACTCTATATCATGCTCATGGACTCGTTCTTCCCTTATGCTGAAACTACCGACGGGGTTACCGTCCGGGTATCGGTGACCTTCTTGCCGGAACAATCCGATATCGATGGCAACCGCTGGTTCTGGGCTTACCATGTCCGGATCGAGAACCATCGGGACATGGCGGTGCAGTTGCTGACACGCCACTGGCGGATCCATGATCGGCACGGCGGTTTGCAAATGGTCGATGGCGACGGCGTGATCGGTCAACAGCCCATCATCCAGCCGGGCAAAGCGCATGATTATGTCTCGGGCTGCCCGCTCAATACATCGAGCGGTTCGATGGAAGGGCATTTTGTCATGGTCGGCAGCGCGCCGCCAGCCTTTCAGGTTCGCATTCCCCATTTCCCTCTGACCGAACCGACCGTCGAGCAATGAAGCGCACCCATTTGCCATTGAACGGGCTGCGTGTGCTCGACGCAGCCGCTCGGCATCTCAGCTTCACCAAGGCAGCCGATGAACTGGCGGTGACGCCCGCAGCGGTCGGACAGCAGATACGCGCGCTGGAGGATATGCTGGGCGTGGTGATGTTTCGGCGTACCCCCAAAGGTCTTCAGCTGACGGACGAAGCGTCGGCGGGGCTGGATGCGCTGCGCTCTGGTTTCCTGCAATTTGAAGAAGCCGTGCGGGCGATGCAATCGGGCCAGTCTTCGCACAAGTTGACCATTGCGGCACCGCGCGACTTCACACAGAAATGGCTCAACGAAAGGCTCTCGCGCTTTTCTGCCGACAATCCCGACACCAGCTTCGCGCTGGTTGCCGCGGATAATGAAATTGATTTTACCGAAGCCAATCTCGACGTGGCGATCTGGCTTGGCGACGGACCGGGCCAGCATGAAGGCAAGATGCTCGGCGATACCGTGTTCGTCAAAGTCGCTGCGCCCGGTCGCAATGGCGGTAACAAGATCGACTGGCCCGGGTGCCCGATTTCCGAAGGCGAAGAAACATTGATGCGGGTTGCCGACGGCGGGCTGGCGATTGAAGCAGCGGCCAATGGTTTCGGCTACGCCTGGGTGCCGAAGATGCTGGTCCAGCGCGATCTGGCAGCTGGTCGGGTCGAGCTCATCGGCGAGGACAGTGTGTCGTCACGCGGCTACTGGCTGATGGCGCCGCTGCCACAATGGCGGCAGCAGAAAGTGAAGGCCCTGGTTGCGGCTCTCGCCGGCGCATAGCTTATTGTGCTGCCAACAGATTGATCAGACTGGTGGTCAAAGCTAGCAGCTCGCTTTCCTGCAGCGACTGTTCGCCATTGTTCCAGTTGACCGAAACGGCGTAGCCTTGCCCGCTTTTCGCCCGCAGCAGGAAATTATAGGATAATACACCCGGTTCCGATCCGCCTTTGTAGCCAAAATGGGCCCATTTTCGCGCGGCATCCAACCCGATTCCGGGGTTGATGGCGAGAATGGCCCGGGTTTCCTCGCTGGCGTTTTGATCGATATATTGCAGCAGTTTGATCATGTCCTGCGGTGTCGCAAACCATTCCAACTGGTCGATAAAATTGGGCCTGCCGGTCAGAATGCGGAAATCGAGGCTGTCCAGTGGCAAATCCGGGTCGAACTCCGCTAGCAATGTTTCGCGCTCAGCCGGACCGGCGGCGAGAAACCGGCCCCTGCGATCGGCATGAACAGGCATTTTGAGCGCCGAAGCCTGGCGCGTCATCAGAAAGGGGCGCAGTTCCGCCGGGTCGTGATGGCCCGTGGCGGTTACAATAGCCGCCAGTCTATCCTGTCCAATCACGCGGATCAGTGTGTCGGTGGCGCTGTTGTCGCTGATCGAGATCATCAGCGTCGCCAGCGTCTGCAGCGTGACCGGCGACGCGTCCGGCCAGTTCTGGCTGACCCCGGACGGATGGGATTTTGGCCCCAGTTGAACGACGTCGGACCATCGCCGTTCGCCGGCCTGTATGGCGCGGTCGAGTTCGGCCAATATATAGAGTTTGAAGGCCGATGCGATGGCATAGCGTCCGTCGGGATCGAGCGCTGCGATCGGCGGACCGTCGCCTCCATCCAGCTGCTGGATCAGCACGCCCTGACGACCCGGCAGCGCATCAATCGCTGCGAGGATATCGGGGATCGACTGGCCGGCGGCTTCAAACCCGGTCAGCTGCAGTCCGGAAATCCGATGCGGCCGGCTGTTTTCCAGGTCGATATTGACGACGCCAATGGATTTTTCAAAGCGTATCCTGAGGATCGCGGAATTGGCGTTGCTTGGAGCGATAGAGACTATCTCGAGTGGCTGTCCCTGCTGTGCCGACACTTGCCGGGTGAGCGCGCGAAACTGGGCAGGGGGCACCGCGTTGCGAAAATTCTCGTCGAAGACTTCGGCTTCTATCTCTTCACCCTGCAACAGGCGCAGTACGTCGTCGGCGCGGGCCGAAAGCTGTTGGGAGATGGCAGCCTCTGTCTGTGCGTAGGCTGGGCTGAGAAAGGATGCAGCCGAACAGGACAGAAGGCAAAGCGCGAAGGTGTAAAGGAAGCGCACGATAATCTCCCGTGACGATCGGTGACTAAACCATATCCATTACGCGTCGATCACATCTTCATCAAGACTGGCGGCATTTTGCTGGATGAAGTTGAACCGGTGTTCCGGGTTTTTGCCCATCAGCCGGTCGACCAGATCCTTGACGCTGGCGCGCTGCTCATATTCCTGCGGCAAGGTGACCTTGAACAAGGACCGCGTTTTCGGGTCCATGGTGGTTTCCTTGAGCTGGTTCGGATTCATCTCGCCCAGGCCCTTGAACCGGCTGACTTCGACTTTCTTGCCCTTGAACGGGCCGTTCTCGATCGCTGCGCGGGCGCGTTCGTCCTGTGCATAATGGCTCTTGCCACCCGAACTGATCCGGTAGAGCGGCGGGCGGGCGAGGAACAGATGGCCCTGACGCACCAGTTCCGGCATTTCCTGAAAGAAGAAGGTCATCAGCAAGGTCGCGATATGGGCGCCGTCGACATCGGCGTCGGTCATGATGATCACCCGCTCGTAACGCAGATTGTCGGGATCGCAGTCCTTGCGCGTGCCGCAACCCAGCGCCAGAATCAGGTCGGCGATTTCGCTGTTGGCAAATATCTTGGCGCTGTTGGCCGAGGCGACGTTGAGGATCTTGCCGCGGATCGGCAGGATCGCCTGGGTTTTGCGGTCGCGGGCCTGCTTGGCCGAGCCGCCGGCGCTGTCGCCTTCGACGATGAAAATCTCTGTCCCCGCCGGGTCATTGCCGGAACAGTCGGTCAGCTTGCCGGGCAGGCGAACCTTGCGGCCCGAGGTCGCGGTCTTGCGCTTGACCTCGCGCTCGGCCTTGCGCTTCAGCCGCTCGTCCATGCGTTCCATGACGAAGCCGAGCAGGGCCTTGCCGCGATCCATATTGTCGGTGAGGAAATGGTCGAAATGGTCGCGTATTGCGTTCTCGACGAATTTGGTCGCTTCCGGGGAGGTCAGACGGTCCTTGGTCTGGCTTTGAAATTGCGGATCGCGGATGAAGACGGAGAGCAGCATTTCGCCGCCGGAGACAATGTCGTCGGCGGTCAGTTGCGACGCCTTCTTGATCTGGACCAGTTCGCCAAAGGCGCGCAGGCCGCGAACCAGAGCATTGCGCAGGCCGGCTTCATGCGTGCCGCCATTGGGCGTGGGAATGGTGTTGCAATACCAGCTGTAGCTGCCGTCGGTCCAGATCGGCCAAGTGATAGCCCATTCGACGCGGCCTTCATTTTCAGGGAAATCCTGGCTGCCGGCAAAGAAATCGGTGGTGACGCATTCGCGGCCTTCGAGTTGCTCGCGCAGATGGTCGGACAGGCCGCCGGGGAACTGGAATACCGCTTCTGCCGGGACGTCGTCGCTGGTCTGGCTTTCGTCGCATTTCCAGCGGATCTCTACGCCGGCGTAGAGATAGGCCTTGGAGCGCGCCAGCTTGAACAGGCGTGCCGGTTTGAACTTGTTACCCTCGCCGAAAATCTCGACATCGGGGATGAAGGATATGCTGGTGCCGCGGCGGTTCTGGGTGGTTCCGACTTCCTCGAGTTTCGAGGTCGCGAGACCTTGCGAGAAGGTCTGGCGATAGAGCGTCTTGTTACGGGCGACTTCGACGACCGTGTCGGAGGAGAGGGCATTGACCACGGACACCCCGACCCCGTGTAGCCCGCCCGACGTCGCATAGGCCTTGTCTGAGAATTTGCCGCCCGAGTGCAGCGTCGTCATGATCACTTCGAGCGCCGATTTCCCGGGAAACTTGGGGTGCGGATCAACCGGAATACCCCGACCATTGTCGCTCGCGGTCAGCCGGTTATCGGCATCCAGGGTGATTTCGATCCGGCTGGCGTGGCCGGCGACCGCCTCGTCCATGCAATTGTCGATGACTTCGGCGGCGAGATGGTGGAGGGCGCGTTCGTCGATCCCGCCGATATACATGCCGGGACGCTTGCGGACAGGCTCAAGGCCTTCCAGAACCTCGATCGCCGAGGCATCATAGTCACCGGTTTTGGATTGGGTTGGCGGGTTGGAACCGAACAGATCATCAGACATGCTGGACCCTATAAGAGCGCAGGAGTCACACTGGCAAGAGACTTATGCGGTCTCTGGCCAGCGCGTTGAAAATTCTGGTAATTTAGCCTGTTGCCTAGCGAACGCGCGGGCCGCCAAAGGGCAGTGGTGGCGGCGCGCGGCGGGCACCACGCGGCAGTTGCGCCTGAAACGCCCGGCCGCAATGTTCGACGCAATAGGGAAAGCCCGGGTTCACTTCCTGTCCGCAGAAATGGAAGTCGGGCTCGCCGGGATGATTGATCGGCCAGCGGCAGATCTTGTCATTGAGGTCGAGCAGGCTGGTCTTGTCGGCAATTTCGTCGCTCGGCTTGGCCGGCACCAGACGGCGCGGCGGTGCTGGTGGAATCGGAGCCTGCTGGTCGCCAGGGCCCTGACGGAGAAAGCCGCCGGGACCGACGGAAACGATCTTGGGACCGTCATGCTTGGGCTGACGCGCCTGTTGTGCGGCATGGGTGCGGGCTGCCGGTGTTGGCGGCGGCATGGCGCGGCGGGCGACATGCTCTTCCTTTGGCTTGGAAGCGGCGCCGGCTTTTGCGGGCGGCTTTTTCGCCTTGGGCGCCGGTTTTGCACCTTTTTTGGCTTGTGGCTTGGCTTTGACCGGTGAGGGGCGCGACTTCAGGCCAAGGCGATGCGCCTTGCCGATCACGGCATTGCGGCTGACGCCACCCAGTTCTTCAGCGATCTGGCTGGCGGTCAGGCCTTTTTCCCACATATTCTTCAGCGAATCTATCCGCTCGTCCGTCCAAGCCATGCAAAGTCCTAATCATTTCCGAGTTGTGGCGATATAGGGTTCCCGGGGTGAATATACAACCACAATACTGGGCATGATAATGGCGGGCATTTGCGCGATATGGGGTTGTGATTGGCGCAGGGAGCCGATAGGCGGATGGAATATGCTCGACCAAACCAAAAAAGATAAGCCAAGCGGTCTGCCGATGGGTGCGACCCGCTTTGCCGAACCCGGCGTGCCGGTCATCCGCGGGGTCAATTGGGCCGGATTTCTGGCGTTATACTGGAAAGAGGTGCGGCGGTTTTTCAAGGTCCAGTTACAGACCGTCTGGGCACCGTCGATCACCACATTATTGTTCCTGGTGATATTTACCGTAGCCATGGGCCGCGGCGACCGGTCTGTTCTCGGCGTACCGTTCGCCGACTTCATTGCGCCGGGGCTGATCTGTATGGGAATGTTGCAAAACGCCTTCGCCAACAGTAGTTTCTCGATGCTGGTCGGCAAGATCCAGGGCACCATCATCGACTATCTGACACCACCGCTGTCGGTCGGCGAATTGCTGGCGGCGCTTGTTGCATCGTCGATGACCAGAGCCTTTCTGGTCGGCTTCGCGGTCTGGCTGGCGATGTTTATCTGGCCGGGCGTCCATGTCGGGGTCACGCATTGGTGGGCGGTGCTCTGGTTTGGCATCATGGGTTCGGCGATGCTGTCGTTCCTCGGCGTACTCACATCGATCTGGGCGGAGAAATTCGACCATGCCGCGGCGGTCACCAATTTCGTGGTGGCACCGCTGGCGCTGCTGTCCGGTACATTCTATTCGATCGACCGACTGGCCCCGGCGTTTCAGGCGGTCAGTCACGCCAATCCGTTTTTCTACGCTATCTCGGGATTCCGCTATGGCTTTCTCGGCGTAGCCGATTCGCCGATCTATATCGGCGCACTGGTGCTGCTGGCGATTAATATCGGCTTGGCGACCATCTGCTATTTTCTGCTGAAGTCGGGCTGGAAGATCAAGTCCTGACCACGACGGCGCGTTAGTGCCGATGAATGCTGTGTAGCTTGTATTTGCCGCCGTCGGTCGCCTGAAACAACCGCGCGACATCCGGATGGCCAACCGGTTCGCCGCTGTCATCGGACAGCAGATTCTGCTGGCTGACATAAGCGACGTAGCTGCCGTCGGCATTTTCCGCCAACAGATGGTAAAAAGGCTGGTTCCTCGGTGGCTGCAAATCCTTTGGAATGGCCTCATACCATTCCTCGCTGTTGGCGAAGACCGGATCGATATCATAGATCACGCCGCGAAAATCAAAAATCCGGTGGCGAACGACATCGCCAATGGCGAAGCGTGCATCGAGGATATCGGGCGTGTTTGCTGGCAAGGGATTGCCGGACTTGAAAGGATCTGCTGAAATCATGCATACAATTTAAGCGCTTTGTGATCAGATGCAAGCGCCGGATTGGGATTGGGACGGTGCGAGCGGCACAAGCCAGAGGCCTTGCAGCGGGTATACACAATCGTCTGGCGCTCCAGCCGAGGACATCGACCGCATGTCTCTTGTCAGTACTCAGGCAGATACCGACGATTCCGTTTCGGCAGGCTCCATCAGATGCTCGACGGCAATCCCGGCCAGTTCATGACATTCCACCAGTCCCTGAGAAAACGGATGCCGCTCAAGTAGCTGGGGGATGGCCAGGCAGAAAATTCTGCCATTATTCAGGCCGCTCATGCTGATCTCGAACGGACTCGCCAGCGGCGCTGGATCATCGGTCATCTGTCCAACGAGAGACGGGAAAGCGAGTTCCGAGATATTTGCGGGGGATTGCCCGCGCGCATCAATCATATGGTCAACCCGGATCTGACCATCTTCTGTCTCTACAATAATCGACCCGTCATCGTCGTTGGCAAAGGCAGAGTCCTCGCCAGTCGCTACCAAGGCAAGCGCGCCCGCGTCATACATGGCTATCACGCGGGCAAGCGAAAGATGCGGTACGGCAGCGTAGCAATCGCCGAATACAGGCATGAGATGTTCCAAAAACCGGGCATATTCGCTTTCGGAGAGATGGCGAAGCATGAGATCGAATACGGCATGCCCGCGCAGCAGCACGTAGCGATGGGCAATGGTTTGCTTCTGCTGAAGAGATTCGCGCGCCGAAACCAGGTCCCGTTTGACCGCAGCCAAACCGCCTAGTTCTCGACGCCGATCAAAATAGCAGGGACTAAAACCTTCTACGGTCCGTGCGGACGGGGGGAAGCTGCCAAGATAATCAGGATCGCTCGAGTCAAGTTCCGAGCAAAGCAGGGCGAAAACGCGATCCAGCAATCCATCGGATCCTTTGGCGATTTCGGCCTCAACGGCCTCCCGCGTGAGATGAACAAGCGGTTCGTAGGGGTAGGGGTAATAGAAGTCGCCTTCCGGCATGATGCCCAACCGGGAGACCATTGTAACCCGCAGCGCTTCGCTGCCATCTTTCGGGAACCAGGCGACGCGATCATTGCTTTCCTCAAAGACGCCATGTGCGTGGCCCAGTGCAACCACGACATCGATCGCTGACAGGGACGACCCCAATATGCCGACATCCCCGGCGCTCAAGCCGGTTATATTGGTATATGGCCAAGGGGAGGTAAGCTGGACATCGTCGATTTCGGGGTTTTTGGGCCAGGAATGCCCGGACGCAATGATGACATCGTCGAAAGCGGCATCCGATGAGTCCGAGGAGGTCTCCGGTTGCAGCACAGGCTTGCCTTCATGCGCGAAAATATCGGTAACGCGACATTTGGTTCGCACGGTCACCTTATGCCCGGTCCCTCTTGCTTTGTCGCATAGCGCAGCAAATTCATCGCCTAGATATTCACCGATCAAGACTCTGGGGTAAAAGGCTCGCCCGGTTAGATCATGGGGGGAAAGCTCCCATTCGCTGAGTTCCCGGTCGGGCTGGTCCTTGAGCCAGTCGAGCAATGGTCTGGTAGCCGGCGGTATTTCCCGGCTAAATGCATTGCAGAGCATATAGTCGGCATTGAGCTCCGGTTTGTAGGGCATTCCAACGCCCGCGACAGATGAGGCTTCGAAAATGCTAATGTCGATTGGCACCTCGGCCGTAATGAGATGCTTAAGCGCGTAGAGGGCCATGGGGCCGCTGCCGATGATCGCAATCCTTCGCACGGTCAGTTGGTTCCATTCCAATCATGATTGGGCCCGCGAGATTGACTTACAGTCCGCATCAATATGTCAATTTGAAATTCGAGAATAAGTGGAAAAAATTGTTTATAAAAACCATGCTAACAGACAGGAACTCTGCCGCCTGCTCGCGTTGTTGCGCTATTCCTGCCATGCTGGCTATAAATCCAGCTTGTAAATGAAAAGCCCCATGCCAAACGGCACGGGGCTGGTCGCTATTTGCGAAATCTCGTGAAGATCGTCCGGATTAATAGCTCCGTTCAAATTCTTCGATCTCACGTTCCGCATCGTCTTTTGCATGACCGTATTTTTCTTGAATCTTGCCGGCAAGAATTTTGCGGTTTCCGTTAATCTGGTCGAGCTCATCGTTGGTCAGTTCGCCCCACTTCTTCTGGACGTTGCCTTTGACTTGTTCCCAGTTTCCTTTGATTGTATCTTCGTTCATGATCGTTCTCCTCTAATGGGTTGGAATTGCGTCGGTGATAGTCGATCAACGGGTGGACATTGAAATTGGTTCCCCAGTAGGTGGAATTTTTTCGCGGCGACTGACGACGGAAGTACTCGACTCTGGTCTAGCCATCATTTGTCGGGTCCATTTGTCACTGCCTGAATATTTGACGGCAGTTTAGCCGTTGCTTGCCCGTCACGTTTCAAAGTCGCATCTGTTGGTGGTGGAACTTGTGCTGTAGTTGTGCGTAAGAATAAAAAGACAAGCGGATCATAGGAGACATGGACATGAAGAAACATATCGTGATGTTAGCGGGAATTTCGTTGCTGGCGGCCTGTCAGGCTGCGGAACGTGGTGCGGACGGGTCCGGTGAGCCAATGGCTGACGATACCGACACTGCTCTTGCCGAGGGTGCCGATGATTCCAATGAAATTTTGGCGAAAAAGTCGCTGTCCGGCATGGACAAAGCGGGTGCGGATATTGATCCGACCGACGGCAAGGATGACGAACTCAACCAGGACATCAAGCTGCCTGCAAAGACGCGCTACGCGACCTATTATTTGGGCAGCTATGCACCAAAGGGGAAATGTGCCGGATCTGACCAGTATCTTGAACTGGATCAGACCAAGATTACCTACGGCGAAACGACATGCATGATCAAAAGCATCGAGGGTTCTGGTTCCACGGTGAAGGTCAACGTCAACCAGTGTCAAGCCGAGGGTGAAAAAGCCGCTGACCGGTCTTATCAGCTGGACCTGCCCAAGATGGATGAGTTGAAGATCTCGGGATCAGCAAATGCCGATCTCGTGCGATGTGGCTCTGACGGATAGAATGCTATTCATCGAAACGCTGATCGTTCATTGAGAGGCGACCGACTGGCGATTTACGGTGGCAGCGAGCCAGCTAATTGGAGGTTAGGCCGTTCCGATGCTTGTTAAAAGCTCGTGTCTTCTCAAAAGTTTGAAAGACTAACACAGATTAATTGCGATTTATTGCGTTCGGTGTAATTCGGGGTGCGATGCCCCTGCACGAACATAATATTGCTGCGTCCTTTAAGGCGATATGCGAAAATGCCACGGCGGCGTTGTTTGTTGTCGACGCCAGTCAGAACTGCATTTACGCAAATCCGGCAGCTGAGACGCTGACCGGTTTTAAGTCTAGCGAGCTCATCGGCCACAGGCTTCACGATGTGATCCACCATACCCGTCCTGACGGCAGCAAATTTCCCATTTCTGAATGCCCGATCGACAAGGCGCTGCCGGCGAACGTGCGCGAGCAGGGCGAAGATATTTTCGTTCATGCCGATGGTAGCTTCTATCCCGTCGCCTATAGCGCCAGTCCGATAATCGAGGATGGTCAGCCCGTCGGCACAGTAGTAGAGGTTCGCGGTCTGGCGAAAAAACGGGCGATCGCCTTGGAACGGGAACGCGAAAAAGCCCTGCTGGCGAAAACCTTTGACAATGCTGCGGTCGGCATTGCCCATGTCGGGCATGATGGCAGCTGGTTGCGGATCAATGGCAGATTATGTGAAATCGTCGGTTATGAACGGGACGAGCTGCTGAAGTTGACCTTTCAGGACATTACCCATCCGGACGACCTGAATGACGATCTCGAATTGTTTGAGCGGTTGAAAGCTGGCGAGATCGGCGGGTACAATCTCGAGAAGCGATATTATCGCAAAGATGGCGCGACCATCTGGGTACGGCTTACCACTTCGTCTCAAAAAAATGCCTCCGGCAAGATGGAATTTTGCATTTCGGTCGTAGAGGATATTACCAGCGAGAAAGAGCATCAGCAGCATCTCGATATTATGGCGGGTGAACTCCAGCACCGGGTGAAAAATACGCTGGCGATGGTTCAGGCGATCGCCAGGATGTCGTTACCGGAAAAGACAGCTGGCAAGGACGCCTTTCTATCCCGGATACTCGCGCTCAGTCGGTCTCATGATTTGCTGCTGGCGGACAATTGGTCCGGGTCGGGGATCTCGGACATCGTCGAGCAGGCGATCCATCCCTTTGGCGGGACGGAAGGCGGCAGGATCCGAGTGTCCGGTCCGGATTGCAGATTGTCGTCTCGCACATCGCTTGCCCTTTCCATGGCGATCAACGAACTCGGAACCAATGCGGCCAAATATGGGGCGCTGAGCGGAGATCAGGGGACCATAGATATCCATTGGAATTTCACGTCGGCGACGGATAAATCGGAGCTGGAATTCATGTGGCAGGAAACCGGCGGCCCGACAGTTTCGCCGCCGGAACGCAAAGGCTTTGGAACCACATTGATAGAACGCGCGTTGGCATCAGAGATGAAGGGGGAAACGGCGGTGGAATATTTACCGTCCGGCGTGACCTTCAAATGCTCGTTTCCCGTCGAGTGAAACACCAACCGAAAGCCGTGCCGTGCCTGAATTTTCCATCCTCGTTGTTGAAGACGACACCATGCTTTCCCTGGCGATGGAAGATATTCTCCAGAAACTGGGCTGGAAAAATCTGGCATTTGCCTTCGATCTGTCCAGCGCGTTGGAAATTGTGGAAAAAAGACGCTTTTCCATCGCCTTTCTGGACGTCGACCTGAACGGGGAATTATCGCTGCCGGTCGCTCGCAAGCTCAGGCAGAAAGATACTCCGTGGTTTTTTACCACGGGATTCGGTTCGCGCTTTGACTATGAGGATTTGCAGGACGCGCCGATCATCCGAAAACCATATTCCGAAAAAGATATAGAGCAGGCGATACTGACGGTTCAGGCGGATCAGGCCTAAGCTGCTTTTGACGTTATAAACCAAGGTTTGACGGTAACGCAATCGGGGCAGATATTGGCCCGCTCTTCAGACATCCGCCTCAGGGATTGTGCAGCAATCGACCCTTCTGTCTGTGGAGGTGCGTTAGGGATTCGAACCCTAGATACCATTGCTGGCATACCGCATTTCGAGTGCGGCGCTTTCGACCACTCAGCCAACGCACCTCATAGACGGGGCAGCATGTAGCGATCATCCCGCAGCCCTGCAACCCATATCGAGGTATTGAAAAAAATGATCGGTTTGAGCGCGGGCGAACGGCGGTGATATTGTTGCGATCCCCGAACAAATAGGAGGGACTAAGCCGTGCTGCATCCGTTTCCGTGGGCTCACAGTGGCTGTAGAAAGCTGTGTCGTCCGCTTCGAACCAGACCAGAAAACGACCTTAGCTCCCAATGGCGCGGTGAATCGACGATTTCGCCAATAATAGCTGGGAAAAGCCGCGGTTTTTTGGCACGATGGCAATTGGGAAAAGGGACATCTGGATGACCAAGAAAAAAATCGCTGACTATCAATCCCATTTGCAAGACGTTCTCGATGCTCCGGAAGGGCCGCATATCGCGGCGCTGTTCGATTTCGATGGCACGATCATCGCAGGCTATTCGGCCACGGCGATGTTGTGGGAGAAAATCAAGCGGCGGGAAATGACTGCCGAAGAAGTCGTCGAAACGATCAACGTGATTGCGCAATATAGTACCGGGACCATGGGTTTCTCCGGCCTGATGACCGGTGCAGCGAAATTCATGAAAGGCGTTACCGAAGACAGCTATTTCGAATTTGGCGAAGAATTGTACGAGAAACATATCGCCCGCAAAGTCTATCCGGAAGCGCGGGCGTTGATCGAGGCGCACCGTGCCAAGGGGCACACGATCGCGATCGTTTCGTCCGCCACGATCTACCAGATCGAGCCGACCGCGCGCGATCTGGATATCGAGCATGTGCTGTGCTCGCAATATGAAGTCGAGAATGGCGAATTTACCGGCAATATCATCCGGCCCCTGTGCTTTGGCGAGGGCAAGGTCATCGCAGCGGAAAATCTCGCGGCCGACTATGGTCTGGACCTCGACCAAAGCTATTTCTATTCGGACAGCTACGACGATATCGAATTGCTGGAACGGGTCGGCAAGCCGCGACCGCTGAACCCGAACACGAAATTGCGCGAAGTGGCGCGGGAAAACGACTGGCCGCTGGAAAAATATGAAAGCCGCGGGCAGGGCAAGCCGGTGGACTATGTCCGGACGATTTACGCCACCGGTTCGCTGATCGGTTCGGCGATCGCATCGCTGCCGATCTGGGCGCTGACCGGGTCGCAGCGCGAGGCGATGAATTTTTCGACCGGTTTGTTCGGCGATATCGCGACGGCGCTGACCGGCTGCGAGCTGGAAGTGACCGGTGAAGAAAATCTCTGGACGTCGCGCCCCTGTATCTTTGTGTTCAACCATCAGAGCAAGGCTGACGTGATGATCCTCGCCAAGCTGATCCGCCGCGACATGGGCGGGGTGGCCAAGAAAGAGGTCCGGGATACGCCGGTGATCGGCAAGTTGATGGAATTGGCCGGAACGGTGTTCATTGACCGGGCCAATGCCGGTAGCGCGATCAAGGCGATGGCGCCGCTGATTGACGCGGTCAAGATTGACGGCAAATCCATCGTCATCGCGCCGGAAGGCACCCGCACCCTGTCGCCGAAGCTGGGGCCGTTCAAGAAAGGCGCATTCCATATGGCGATCCAGGCCGGTGTGCCGATGGTGCCGATCGTCATTCACAATGCCGGAGATGTTGCGCCGAAAAATGAATTTCTGATGCGGCCTGCCAAGGTCCGGGTTGATGTTCTGCCCGCAGTGGACACCAGCAATTGGTCGGTCCGGACCATGAACCAGCATGTCGCCGATGTGCGCGGGATGTTCCTGGAGGCTCTGGGACAGGCGGAAGAAGAGGAAGCGCTGGACGCGCTGGTCAACGAGGAACAGGCTCCGGCAAAAAAGACCGCCGCGGCGAAGCGGGCCGGAAAGCCGGCCGCAACGGCCAGAAAAGCGGCAGCGAAAAAGACGTCCGCACCGAAGAAACCGGCCAAACGCAAAGCGAGCCCTAAAAAAATAGTATCAAAAAAACCCGTTGCAAAGCCGCCCGCAAATCGATCTACCCCAACAAGGAAAGCCGGATCCGCAAGGCCGACAACGATAGAAGCGGCGGAATAGACTGAAACCAAGGAGCGGGGATGGACGAAGCAACACAAATAGCAAATTCCGGAGCGCTGCTGTCGCAGGGCCCGAAGCTATTTGTGATCGATGCGCGGAACCGCGTCGAGCGGCGTCATCTGCTCGATTGGCTGCATACATCGATGGCCGAAGGCGGCCCCGGCGGTGAACTCAATTGGGTCAGTCTGCCGATATCCGACGAACGGGCAAAAATGCGCCTTGGTGGGCTGGCAGAAAAACTCAAAGGCGATCCGGACACGCTGGTCGTACCGGTTCGCATTGCCTGGCGAATTCCCAATTTCGAGAAAAGCCGGGCGGTCAAAATGCGGCATGTCATTTTCGGCGATCCGCGAAATCCCGGCAGCTTTCGCGCCCGGTCGATTCTCTTGCGCGACAAGCGCCGCGCCCATTGCCTGACCGGTCAACCCGCCACGATAGGCGAGCTTGAGCAGAGCTTCGCCGAGCTCAGCAAGGATTATGATCAGACCGACAACATGGAATTTGCAGCCTTTGTGGTGCGGCAGGCGGGCCTGGTGCTGGACATCGCCGAGCGTGGCTTGCGCGGCCGTCGCTATAAGGTGCCAAGACATGTGGCCGACGGTCTGCGCAGCGATGCACGGTTCCGGGCGGCGATGACCACGCTTGCCGGCGAAACCGGGCAAAGCGAAGTGGCGCTTTACGAACAGGCGTCAAAATATATGAAGGAACTGATCGCCCGTCCCAGTCCCTTGTTCATCGACATGAAGGCGAAGCTGGACCGGTTCATGCTGTCGCAGGGCTATGAAGATGAAGTGGTTTTTGATCGCAAGGAACTGACTAGGTTGCGCAAGACCATGCGCGAACATCCGACGCTGCTGCTGTTCACCCACAAAACCTATATCGATGGCGTGACCGCGACCGATCTTGCCTATCAAAACGACCTGCCGCTGATTCACTTGTTCGGCGGCATCAATCTGGATTTTTTCGGTCTGGGTTTCATGTTGCGCCGTGCCGGCACCATTTTCATCCGCCGCAGTTTCGAGAATAATCCCGTCTACAAGCTGGTTTTGCGCCATTACGTCAGCTATCTGCTGGAAAAACGCTTTCCGATGACCTGGGCCTTTGAAGGCACGCGGTCGCGGCTCGGCAAGTTGATGCCGCCGCGATATGGTTTGCTCAAATATGTCATGGATAGCGCGCACAGCAATGATATCGAAGATGTCCATATCATTCCCGTCGTTACCAGTTTCGACCTGATCCGCGATGTCGAGGAATATGCCAGCGAACAGAAGGGACGGATCAAGAAACCGGAATCTTTAAGCTGGTTCTTCGGCTATCTGCGCAGCCTGCGCGAGCCGATGGGCAAGGTCTATGTCGATTTCGGCGAACCGGTGATTGTCAAAAAGGCACCCAATCCGAACGACCGGCTGGCCTTGTCGAAAATGGCCTTTGAAGTGGCCGTGCAGGCCAACCGGGCGACACCGCTGACACTGACGTCGCTGATGTGTCTTTGCCTGCTCGGTACCGCGCCGCGGGCGATGACCGAAGTCGAGTTGCGGGCGGTGATAAACTTTCTGGTCGGCTGGGCCCGGGAGCGTGACATCCGGATGAGCGACGATCTGACGGACGAAAATCTGGGCGGGGTGCAGCGTGTGATCGAGACGCTGGTCAACAATGGATTGCTGGTTCGTTATGACAAGGGTTCGACCGTGGTATATGCGATCGAGCCCGATCAGCATCCGATCGCGAGCTATTACCGGAATAGCATCATCCATCATTTTCTCGACAAGGCGATCATCGAATTGTCGATCCTGAAGGCGCGGGAAGTTAGCGACCGAAATGCAGCCGAAGTCTTCTGGGAAGAGACAGATCGTCTGCGCGATCTGTTCAAGTTCGAGTTTTTCTATCCCGAGAAGCAGCAATATCGGGACAATCTGAAAGCAGAATTGCAACGGGCCGATCCGGAATGGAAAGCCAAGCTGGACGAGGGCGGGGTGAAGCTGGCGAGCCTCACCAACCGTTTCCAACCGCTGATCGGTCATGCCGTATTCTTGCCGTTCGTCGAAGCCTATACAGTCGTTCTCGATATCCTGTCGCGGCTGGAGCCGGGCAGCGCGATCGACAAGAAGACCTGTGTGGAAACGGCCTTGAAAGAGGGGAGGCAGGCCTATCTGCTCCGCAGGATCACCAGCGAGGCCTCGATCGGGAAGATTCTATTTGAAAATGGCTTCCGAATGGCTGCAGGCCTAGGTCTGACCGGCGAAACCACCCCGGAGACGATTGCCGAGCGCAAGGCGCTGCTGCGAAAATTCAGGGCGCTGTCCCGGCGAATGGAGAAATCCCGGCTCGAACTGCTTGCGCTAGCCGACCGGATATTTGAATGATCGCGCTGTCGAAAGGACATAATGGATGACCGAGCAGAGCAATATAAGCCAGTTGAGTGCGCAGGACGCCCAGTTTCTCTATATCCAGTCCGCGACCAATCTGACGCATGTGATGGCCGTCTATATCTATGATCCATCAACCGCTCCGGGCGGAAAGGTGCGGTTCAAGGATATTATCGAACATATGCGCAAACGCCTCGACGTCACGCCGATGTTCAAGCGCAAATTATACCGTTTGCCGATGGATATCGACCATCCCTACTGGGTCGAAGACGAGCATTTCGATCTCGAAGCGCATATTTCGCACGGCCGTCTGCCCGAACCCGGCGACTGGCGGCAATTCTGCATTCATGTGGCCCGCCATCACAGCAAGCCGCTGGATATGACACGGCCGCTGTGGGACATGTATGTGGTCGAGGGGCTCGACAACATCCCCGGCTATGCCAAGGGCAGCTACGCCATTTTGACGCGAATTCATCACAGCACCATTGACGGGGTATCAGGGGCCCATTTCTTCGCCGCTATTTCCGACAAGGATGTCGAAGGAACGCCGGCGATTCCGCTGCCGGAGGGAGACGCGGCGACCAATACGTTGCCAACCATATCGGAGATATTGAGCCGAGCGGTCAACAGTACCATCTCGTCGCCGGTCAAGCTGACGCAGGCGCTGCTGAAATTTACCCCGGCGCTTCTGTCGACGGCGCAAAAAAGCCTGCAGGGCGGAGACGATAAAACCGATACCGGTGTTCCGGAAACCCGGTTCAACGGCCCGGTTACCCCGAATAAAATGTTCGATGCGGTCACCTTCGATCTCGAAGAGCTGAAAAAAATGCGGCTCAAGGTGAGCGATGCGACGATCAATGATGTTGTGCTGGCCATCTGCAGCGGCGGTTTGCGTCATTATCTCACCAAACATAAGGAATTGCCCAAGGAATCCTTGGTAGCCGTGGCCCCGGTCAACGCACGCAGCCGTTCCGGCGATGAAGCCAATCCCGGCAACAATATCTCTGCGATGACGATCAAAATCTGGTCGAATATTGCCGATCCGATCAAGCGCCTGGAAGCAATCAAGGATACGACACGCGAGACCAAAGCGGCGAAGTCCGGGCTCAGCGCGCGGATCATGACCGATCTGACCAAACATATTCCTGGCGTGACCATGGCCAGTGTGGCGCGAATATTGACCGACGAGCGCTTTGCCCCGAAAATGAGCAATTTGATGGTTTCAAACGTTCCGGGACCCCAGATTCAGCTCTATATGAACGGCGCAAAGCTGACGCATCAATATGGCCTGGCACCGCTGGCCCACGGTATGGGCCTGTTTATTGCCACGCCAAGCTACAACGGAACAATTTCCTTCAGTATCATTTCCGACCGCAAAATGATGCCCGATGTTGAGTTTTTCCGGGAATGCCTGCAAAGAGCATTCGACGAACTGAAGGATGCCAAGCCAAGTGCTGCTGCAAGCCGAGCAAAAAAGCCGGCGGTAGCATCAAAAAAACCGGTGACGCCGGCAGACGGTTCGGTGATGTATCGACGGGTTTCCAAAAAACCGAGAAAGACTGCATCAAAAACTATCGGCGGTAACAAGCCGAAAGCGAAATAAGGAGCGGATCTATTGCCCGCCGTCCGATACCCGGGCGGCCCATGCTAGCATGTGGAATTTTGCTGAAAGAGTGAACCGAAGATGATCCTGAACACGACTTTGAAAATGGAAAAAGCCATGGCGCAAGCCAAGAGCTATTCCGAATGGTCGAAAGCGGCGAAAGCGCATGACAAATCCACTGGAGTCGACCTGTGGAAGGCGTCGGACGAGAGCAAGCATTTTGACCATAAATCCATCCGTCGTCGGTTGAAACGCCTGTCCAAGCTTTGGAAATCTCAGGATAACGCGGGACTTCTTTACGCCCTGAATGAAGGAATTCATGGCAATATGGATGGTATGGGCCATGCCCGGCTCTATCAGAAGGCGCAATTTGGCACCAAGCAGCTGATTCAGGACTATGTTGACGCAATTGTGAATTCGCTGGAATATCTGGCGAGCGACAAGGTGACCGACATTCCGTTTGAGGAAAAGCTGGATTTCTTTCGCCGGGCGCAGCATTGCTATGGCCGTTCGGCCTTTCTGATGAGCGGTTCCGGTGCCTATCTCTATTTTCACGTCGGTGTTGCGAAAGCCCTTTGGCAGGAAGGATTGCTGCCTTACATCATGTCGGGGTCCAGCGGCGGCTCCGTCGTCGGCGCTCTGATAAGTACCCATGCGGACGATGAAATCCCGGCATTCTTCAAGCCTGAAAATCTGGTGATCGGTGCCGATCATGAAGACGACGGACATGGGGGATTTCTGGGCGGGCCCAGGCAGATGCGGGCGGATGAAATTCGCCAGCGCCTGACCGACTTGCTCCCTGACCTCACGTTCCAGGAGGCCTATGAGTTGACCGGCCGCCATCTCAACGTCTCCATTGCGCCTGCGGAAAAGCATCAGACCTCGCGTCTGCTGAATGCGATCGCCTCTCCCAACGTCTATATTCGCGAAGCGGTTCTCGCGTCCTGCGCGGTCCCCGGCATTTATCCACCAGTAACGCTGGCGGCCAAGGATCATCGCGGAGAACGCGTGCCCTATCTGCCAAACCGCAAATGGGTCGACGGCTCGGTAACGCATGACTTGCCGGTCAAGCGGCTGGCGAGGCTTTACGGTGTCAATCATCATATCGTCAGTCAGGCCAATCCGCTGATTACCCCGTTTGCCACCGATTTCAGTCAGTCGCGCAATCCGCTTTCCTCCATCCGCAACGCGACGACGGCAACTATGAAGGCCTGGCTCAATGCTAATGTCGAAATCATGCAGAAGCCGCTGTCCTATTTTCCGCGGTTGAACAGCATGGCGAATATGGCGCTCTCGGTGATCAATCAGGACTATACCGGCGATATCAATATCATCCGACCGACTATGTTCTGGGGCCCCTCGAAGATTTTGAGCAACTTGCCGATCGAGGATATCGCCGAATTGATCCAGCTTGGTGAACGCACAACCTGGCCGAAAATAGAGATGGTTCGTACCCAGACCAAGATCAGCCAGACTCTGGATCGCATCCTGTTCGAATATGAGAATGAACTGGCGCACGATCATGAAGCGGCGATGAAAAGGAAGATTGCTTGAAACAGGAAGACGGAACGCTGACGCTGCCGACCGGATCGAAAGCGACCGGCGCAAAATTGCATTGGCAAAAATGGCTTCCGGACAATGATCCCAAGGCGATCATCCTGCTGGTGCACGGCTACGCCGAACATGCAGGGCGCTATCAATATTTTGCCGAACATTGCGTGGGCAGGGGCTATGCGGTTTTTGCTGTCGATCACTGGGGCCACGGACGATCTGAAGGTACGCCCGGATATGTGCCGGATTTTTCGGTGTTTCACGATGGTGTCGACCAGTTGTTTGCGCGCGCTAAACAGGATTTTCCCCAACTACCCGTCATGCTCGTCGGCCACAGTATGGGCGGTTTGATCAGCGCCACCTACCTGCTCGCCAACCAGTCCAAATTTTCTGCCTGTGTCCTGTCCGGCCCGGCGGTCAAGGCAGCTGAGGAACCATCGGCATTTTTGAAAGCGATAAGCGGATTTTTGTCCCGTTTCTTCCCCAAGCTAGGGGTGCTAGAGCTTGATCCGAATGGCGTCAGTCGTGATCCACAGGTTGTCGCCGATTATCTGGCCGATCCTCTCGTTTATAACGGGAAAATGGGCGCCCGACTGGCGGCAGAAATGCTGGCCAACATGACGCAAATCCAGGAAAAGGCCGGACAGATTTCGCTGCCGATGCTGCTGCTGCACGGGGAAAAGGACAGTCTCGCCGCCGCCGAAGGATCAAAATTTCTCGACAGTCATATATCCTCGAGCGACAAGAAGCTCATCATCTATCCGGAATTGTTTCACGAGATTTTCAACGAACCGGAAAAAGACGTAGTGTTGAACGATATGACCGACTGGCTGGACAAACAGCTGGCAGCAAGAGGAGCGTAACTTGCAAGCAATCCAAATTTTCCTGACCATTCTCGGTGTGCTGGTCCTGTCGCTGATTGCGATCTATGCTCTGTTTCCGCGCAGCTTGTTCATTTTCTTGCGGAACGCGTTGCGGCGCAAGGGCAAGCTGACCCAGAAATCTGTCAAAGTCGGCGAAATAGTCTGGCCCTATCTCGAAGGCGGCCCCCCTGATGGCGAGCCTTTGGCGCTGCTTCACGGCTTTGGCGGCGACAAGGATAATTGGGCGATGTATGCGCCAGAAATGGTGGGCAAATATCGTCTGATTGCTCCCGACCTGCCTGGCTTCGGAGAAAATACCCGGGACATCGGTCATGATTATGACATGGTTACGCAGGCAGCGCGGGTTCGTGATTTTCTGGACGCGATGGGAATAGAGAAATGCCACATCGGCGGCAACAGCATGGGCGGTTTCGTGGCGCTACGCTTTGCGCTGGATTATCCGGAGCGCTTGCTATCGATGACCTTGTTTAACAACGCGGGCGTTGTCGGAGCCAATGAAAGCGAGCTGCAGAAAGAGGCTCTGGCCGGGAAAAACCCGCTTGAGATTCACAGCGCCGATGACGTCAAGCGGATGCTTGCCTTTGTCGCGCACAAGCCGATGAAGGTTCCCGGCCAGTTCCGAAAGATTTTTTACGAAGATTTCTCAGCCCATCGAGAGTTGCTGGACAAGATCTTCTGGACGCTGGTCGATGATGGCACCGTCAAACCACTGAACGACCAACTTGGCAGAGTGAAGACGCCGACGCTCATCATTTGGGGCCGCCATGACCAGTTGATCGATGTCAGTTGCGTCGATGTGCTGGAACACGGCATCCCCAATGCGGAATCGATCATTTTTGAAGATGTCGGCCATGTCCCGATGATCGAAAACCCGAAGGGGACGGCCAAGCGGCAACTCGAGTTCCTTGCAAAACATTGAAATTCCCTTCAGTTTGAACTGGATGGACTCTCCTTAGAGGAGTCGTCGAAGGAGGGAATGTATGGAATTGAAGGTTGGACTGCTGGGCGGCGGGTCATGGGGCACGACCGTGGCGTCTCTGGTTTCACGCAATGCGCCGATAAAGCTCTGGGCGCGCGACCCGGAAACCGTTCGTGATATCAACGACAATCATTGCAACAGCAAATATTTGCCCGATATAAAATTACCCCATGCGCTGACCGCAACCTCCGAAATCAGCGAGGCTGTATCAGGCGCTGACGTATTGGTAATGGGCATACCCTCCAACAATTTCCGCAGCGTCCTGGAAGAAGCCAGGCAATATCTGCGGCCTTGGGTGCCGGTCATCAGTCTGACCAAGGGACTGGAGCTGGCCACCAGCAAACGGATGACCGAAGTGATCGAAGATGTTCTTCCCGGCCATCCGGTCGGCGTGTTGACCGGTCCCAATCTGGCGCGCGAAATCATGGCCGGGCAGGCCGCAGCAAGCGTGATCTCGATGGAAGACGAGATCATCGTCAAACAGCTGCAGCAGCTTTTTCACTCCGGCCTGTTCCGGGTGTACACCAACACCGATCTCCTCGGCTGTGAACTGGGCGGCGTGCTCAAGAACATTATCGCCATCGCCGTTGGCATGGGGGACGGTTTGGGGGCCGGCGACAATACGCGGTCGGCGTTGATCACCAGGGGGCTGGCCGAAATCACGCGTCTGGGCGTTGCTATGGGCGGGAAGCCGGAGACATTTGCGGGACTAACCGGAATGGGTGATATGATTGCCACTTGCACCAGCCCGCTTAGCCGCAATCGGCATGTCGGGGTCGAGCTTGGCAAGGGGCGTTCCATTGATGCGATAATCAAAGAAATGCACATGGTCGCAGAGGGTGTGAAAAGTGCGCCGACCGTTATCGCTCTGGCGAAGAAATATGGTGTCGCAATGCCGATCGCTGAGGACGTTTTCGAAGTCACAAAAGGCAAGCGGTCAGCGGTCCGTGCGTTTCGTGGATTGGTGAATCAGTCAGCCGGGGCCGAGTCAGACGCCGGATGAAAATAGTCCCCTCGACGACCGCCAGAAATCCGGAATCAGTGCCAAAATAGAACAGCGACAGGGCGATTTTTTCACTTATTTTCAGGGATATTAACCATTTGGGGACGGTTATTTCCGTTCAAATGACTCAAAGATAAGAAAAATTTTGAATCAATTAAGCATGTTACAAATTCTTCTCGGTTTTACTTGCATTGAAATGGGGTATATCTTAAAATTTTACACCATAGGTAGAGGAACTTGTTAGGTGCTGTAACACCGAACCCCTTTGCTAAACATGGAGTATCACATGGACTTTCGTAGTCGCGCTGCCAACGAGTTGGATCGCAATTTATCGATTGAGGCGAACGACATGCTGGCCCAGGAATCGGCTGCTTCGGAGCCTGATATTTTCTCCAAACAGTTTAGCGAAATCGACCTGAGATTTGATCGTTCCGACGAAATATTCTGGTGCTACATGAACCAGAAATCACGTCCGAGCTATACCTATGAACTGGGCGAAGAAATCCAGCAGGTTCAGGACTGGATTCACTCCACTTATGGTCGTGAAGGATCAAAGGCCACGGATCCCTTGCGTTATTTCGTCGCCGCCTCTCACACGCCCGGTATTTACAATCTTGGCGGCGATCTGAAACATTTTGCGGATTGCATCCGTCGTCGTGATCTCGGGGCATTGAAAAAATACGCCCGAACCTGCGTGCATATGCAATATGAAAATAGCACTGCCTTTGGCGCGCCGATCATTACCATGGCCCTTGTGCAGGGCGATGCGCTGGGCGGTGGTTTTGAACACGCCCTGGCGTTTGACATATTGGTGGCCGAAAAGAGCGCGCGACTGGGACTGCCAGAAATTTTGTTCAACCTCTTCCCTGGTATGGGGGCCTACAGCTTTTTGCGGCAGCGGCTCAGTCGCAAGGAGACCGAGCGGTTCATTCTCGAGGGTAAATTATTCTCTGCCACCGAACTCTATGAGATGGGTGTGGTCGATATATTGGCAGAAGACGGAATGGGCGAAGCCGCCATCGTCGAATATACCAAAGCAAACCGTAAACGCTTCCACGCGGAGCGGGCTGTCTATCGTGCCAGGAAAATCGCTAACCCGGTAAGTTTGGAAGAGCTGCTGGAAATCACCGACACCTGGGCCGAGACTGCGCTTTATCTGGAAGATGCCGATGTTCGCAAGATGGAGCGGTTGGCCACGGCTCAGGACCGCCGTATTCTGAGGTCGCTCCGGGCTGTTTGAGTAGAGATTAGCTGATTGCCGCTTTTTCGGCAGGCAAATCAGCATCACTGGCAGCGGAAATAGCTTTCAGGCAAACGCCGATATCATCCAATTGCTGTTCAACTTTTGCCAGATATTCAAACCGACGATCACTGAATTCCCGTTCCGTAATCACTTCGAGCTTTGAACAGGTTTCGACCAATATATTGGCGCCGACATTGGCGGCACCGCTCTTGAACGCGTGGGCATGGAAGCGGAAGTCATCAACCGATTGAGTTTCAACCGATGTGGTGAAGGCAGCGAGGATGTCTTTGGCATCTTCCAGATAGGCCTCGATAATCGATTGAACGAAGGCTGCATCTCCGATCGACAGAAGATAATCGAGCTGTGCAGGGTCGACTGCGGGCGTATCGGGCTTGCGCAGGCTGCCTTCGATATTGCTGACCACGCCCAACGGATCGGTCGCGACTTGGCTTTCTCCCCGACCAATTCTGTTGGCCGTCTGCGAAGCAATCACTTCCACTAGTTCCGTTGCTTCAATGGGCTTGGTCATCCTCAGATCCATTCCGGCGTCGAGACATTTTTTCTCGGTTTCGTCGGTTGAATCTGCGGTCAAACCGATGATTGGCACATGTTTCCTGGGGCCTTCGATCTGCCGCCATAGTCTGCAGCATTCGATACCGCCCATAATCGGCATGTTGACATCGAGGAAGACAATTTCAAACGACCCTTGTTCCAGTTCCTCCAGCGCTTTCTCGCCGTCCGCGACGACCGTAACCTGGTGGCCGGCATTGGACAGGATCGTTTCGAGTACCATCTGGTTGGTGCGATTGTCATCGGCGACCAGCACGCGAACCGACGGAACTTCCGACGGTTGTTCGATGTCTTTCGGTTCTGATGGGTCGCGAGCAGCGGAGCCGACAAAGGAACAGCCGATTTGCACGGCGCTGCGGATGGCGCCAAAGTCTGAACCTGCGGGCAGCAGTGTTGCGAAGGCGGCCCGCAGTTGAATATCCTTCAGACTCTTCATTTTCCCTTCCGCTAACAGAACCGGAGGAAGTTTGGCTTTCCGAAACGCCGACCAAAGCGGCGATTGATCGTCATGATCGTTTGCGATGGCCTCATCGAGCAGAGCGATGTCATAAAGTTCAAGATTACGGTGCCTGAGAATCGTACCGATGTCATCCGACGCATGGCATTGGATATGATCGATCTTGACCGGATGATCATCATCATTGCAGATGACTGGCACATTGAGATCGCGAGTGAGCGAAAGGATCCTGATGCACTCGTCGTCGGCGCTGGATTCTGCCGGCTCCAAAATTTCAGCCGGAAAGGATAAGGTGAATGTGCTGCCGGTGCCGATCTCGCTGTCGACCGAAATATGTCCACCCATCTGGGTGGCCTGTTTTCGGCAGATTGCCAGTCCCAACCCGGTTCCGCCAAATTCGTTTGCGATCCCGTCATTGGCTTGTTGAAAAACGTCAAAGATCCTCTGCTGCGCTTCCTGCGGGATGCCAGGGCCCGTGTCGGTCACCGAAACCCACATCTGTTCATCGTCGATTGCGGCGTTGGCACCGCATCTTAGCGTAATCGATCCGGATTCCGTGAATTTGACGGCATTGCTGGTCAGGTTGATCAGAATGTTGCGTACGTAATCGAGCTGCCCGGAGATGATCTGATCGCTGCTTGGCTCCGCCTGCAGGATGATTTTCAGCTTCTTGTCGTCGGCCGCGATCTGCATGATGTCACGAACCTCCGCCAGGATATCGACAAGAGAAAAGGATTTTGGTTCGGGCAGCTCATCGCGCGAATCAGAATGGGCAAAATTCAGCAGCTGGTTGATCAGGTGCAGCAAGTGCCGACCGGCGGATACGCTTGTATTGACCATCTGATGCTGGGTCTCTGGCAGCTTCATGTCCAGGAGGTGAGTGCCGTAACCGATGATAGCGTTCAGCGGGGTACGCAATTCATGACTGATGCTGGCAAGAAACAGGCTCTTGGCCTTGTTGGCAGCCTCAGCTTCTTCCTTGGCCTGGGAGATTTTGGTGATCAGCGTCGAGCAATAGGCGGGTATCACGATCAGTCCGATCAGCAGGCCTGTCGATAACGAAGGACTGTCGCGCCAAAAGTCGACGGTGTAGATCGTCCATCCGAATACTATTGCGGCCATCGCGGATGCCAGAAAAAGCCAAGGCACGCCAAATCGAAAGCCGTTGCCGAGAATGACCCAAAGCATGAGTGGGTAAAACGCCTGGCTGCTCTCGCCTCCAACCTGGAATCCAAAAGCGATTGCACCAAAGTCTAAGCAAAGACCCACAAGCCGTCTCAAATTGGATGGCTGGCTGCGGATGTAGTAGGCAACGGCGATAGCAACGCTAACAACGAAGTAAATGCCGAATGCGATGATCAACTGAAGCGGTGCGCCCAACACAGCGCAAGCCGACGATGCGAGAACAATCAAGATGATCCGATTCTTGATCATTTCATGCTCGCGGTCACGGACTTGACCGTGCATGCCACTTTTATGGTGCCGGTGGTGTTTATGCGACTTGGCAGGCGCGCTCGCTTTTGAGAAGAACAATGTTCTTAGCCTTCTGCCGCACGGCTGGGCGGATCATCTTTCCGGGTGTCAAACAGTTTGCCCAGGTCCTCTGCCCTTTGCGGACGCGCAATCTTGAACCCCTGTATCTCATCGCAACCAGATACGCGCAGCAAATCCAGCTGCGCATCATTTTCCACGCCTTCGGCAACAACGCGCATGTCGAGCGCATGTGCCAGATGCGCAATCGTGCCGATGATCGCGCGGTCTGCCGCGCTATGCTCGATGCGCGAAATGAACGTGCGATCGATTTTGAGGCAATTGGCGGGCAGGTCCCGCAGATATTGCAGAGACGAATAGCCGGTGCCGAAATCGTCAATCGAGATCCCGACGCCATGGCTGCGAATACGCTGAAGCGTAGCCCGGACCTCTTCATTGTTGTCGATCAGCAATTCTTCGGTGATCTCGATCGTGATCTTCGATGGCTCGATGCCGTTGGCTTCAATACTCGCCAGCAGTTCATCACAAAGATTTTGATTCTGAAATTGTCTTGGAGAAACGTTGATCGCAACGCGCGGAAGATCAATCCCCCGATCTGCGTAGGATTTTATTTCACGGCATACTTCACCGATCACCCAGTTGCCGAGAATATCCATAAGCCCGCTTTCATCGGCGACCCGAATGAACTGGATCGGCAGCAACCGCCCCCGCCGCGGATGATCCCATCGGATCAGAGCTTCCAACCCAACATATTCCAAGGATTGGGCATCGACGATCGGCTGATATTCAAGCGCGAACTGGTTTTCATTGAATGCATTGCGCAGTTCATTTTCCAGAGCGGCGTCGGCCTGCGCAATCTGGTTCATGTCTTCGGAGAAGAACCGGTGACAGTTGCGGCCATTGGCCTTGGCATCATACATGGCAAGATCTGCCATCCGCAGGACTTCTTCATATTCGTCGCCGTCGCTGGGGATCAGGCTCACACCGATAGATGCACTGATAACCTGGCCCACACCGCTGATCGCATAGGGTTCGTTTATCGCCTTCAGGATTTTCGAACAGCGCGAATTGACCGAGTCGATGTTTTGGAATTTGCTGAAAATGATTGCAAATTCGTCTCCGCCGATGCGCGCCGCGAAGTCCTCGGGGCCGATCGCTTTGGACACCCGTTCTGCGACCTCTCGCAAAAGCGCGTCGCCGCTGTGATGGCCGCGGGTGTCGTTGATAATTTTGAAGCGATCCAGATCAAGCAGCAGAAGCGCCGCTTCGCTGTTCGTCTTCTTGCAATTTTCGATGGTAGATTTGACATGCTCCGCAAGCAATACGCGATTCGGAAGTCCGGTCAGCATGTCATGCAGGGCTAAATGTGTTCTATGTTCTTCGGCGAACTTTCGCGCGGTAATATCGACGGCGGTCGTCAGAACGCCGATGGTTTCGCCGTCGTGATTGAGCAGAGGCGATTTGTTGCAATGGAAAACCAGATCAACGCCGTCGCTGGTGATTTTTTCTTCATAATGCGGGATGGCAAGGCTGGATTTGAGAACAAGCGCGTCGCGCCGGCGGGTATTGGCAGCCAGAGTGGGCTCGAAATTATCGGCAAAATCGGTACCGACCATTTCATCCGGGTCTTTGTCAAACAGGGCGGACTGGTAGGCATTTGTAAACAGGCATTTGCCAGACTTGTCGGTCGCGTTGATCATGATCGGGATGGTGTCGATAATTTGCTCGAGCATGCTTTTGCCCGAAGGACCTTCGTGCGAACCTGTCGCTCCGAACGCCGAATGTTTGCGCTCAATTTCCGATGCGCGTTTTCGCAGCGTCACGCTTTTCTTTCTTTTGGTCAGCAGCGACGAGGCGCGGCTGCAGAATTCGACGTGCGAAACCGGGCTTTGCAAGAAGTCAGTGGCGCCAGCATCAAGCGCGGCGAGCCGGCACTCGCGATCCTGGTGGGCTGTAATCACGATTGCCGGAATTTCGTTGGCACCGGGCATCATTCTGACTTTGCGAATGAACTCTGCACCATTCATCTGGGGCATACGATAGTCGACAACCATCAAATCCGCTTTGTTATCGCGGAGCCAGTGCAATGCCTCGACAGGATCAGCATAAGTGATGGCGGAATATTTTTCCCCCATCAACGTTACGAACTGAGCATAGATCCTCAGATTGGTGGGTCGATCATCGACTATCAAAACGCGCGTGTTCATGAAGAGATGAATTACAGCCGTATGTTCAAGATAAGGTTAACGCCGATTTACGGGTTCGTTTACCCATTTTTCCAAGCGCAGTTTTCTCACAATCTGCTCGGTTTTCTGGACGGGAACTAGCTGGGAAAGTACCGTTCACAAACATTGACGGCGGGGGAAGGGCCGCGAAATCGGCAAAATTGGTCGGGAAGAGAGGATTCGAACCTCCGGCCCCTGCGTCCCGAACGCAGTACTCTACCAGGCTGAGCTACTTCCCGCTTCGTTTGCATTTTTACGCGCAACCGATATGTCCCAGCGCCTTATATGACAGTGGGAATTGCTGTTCAAGTCTCAGGTCGCGCGCCGTACCGCAAATGCTTGCAAAAAACCTGTAATGATGCGGCCGGAATTCAATCACGCCGGTTGAGCATATCCGCAGAGAAGTCTAGCGTGATCCGAGAAGCAATTGGAGAATGTTCGCTTGATTCCCGGACAGCATTATGAGCAGCAATATCTCGACCTGATGCGGCAAATCTGGACGCAAGGGGACGAGCGGGTCGACCGCACCGGTGTCGGGACGCGCGCGATTTTTGGCGTGACCATGCGGTTTGATCTCGGCGACGACGCAATCCCGCTGCTCACCACCAAGCGCGTGTTCTGGAAAACGGCGGCGCGGGAAATGCTCTGGTTCCTGACCGGTGATACCAATATCCGCGAACTGGTGAAGCAAAAGGTACATATCTGGACCGACTGGCCGCTCGACAAATATCGCAAGGAGACCGGCGAGCAAATCGATCGGGATACGTTCGAGCAACGGATAATCGACGACGAGGCCTTTGCAAGGCGTTGGGGCGATCTCGGCCCGGTGTACGGCAAGCAATGGGTCGATTGGCCGCGCTATACGCCGGCAGGCGAGGGGCTTTTCCGTCGTGAGGAAAAGGGGATCAACCAAATCGCCGCGCTGATCGACGGAATTCGGAACAATCCCGGATCCCGCCGGCACATTTTTACCGGCTGGAATGTCGCCGAGCTCGACCAGATGGCTTTGCCACCCTGTCACAAGACGTATCAATTCTATGTCTCCAAAGGCAAATTGTCTGGACTGCTCTATCAGCGCAGCTGTGATCTTGGGTTGGGCTTTGCGTTCAATGTGTTTTCAGCGGCGCTGCTCATCCGCATGATCGCACAGCAATGTGATCTCGAACCCGGTGAGCTGGTGTGGAATGGCGGCGATGTGCATCTCTATCTCAATCATGCAGATCTGGTGGAAGAACAGTTGGTGCGGCAACCAGCTGGTGCTCCCAAACTCAAAATCCTGCGAAAACCGGAATCTGTCTTTCACTATGATATTGGTGATTTCGAGGTACATGATTATGAACCGCAATCTCATATTTCTGCACCTGTGGCGGTATGATTCAGAAAATAGGGCAGCGAGATTGACCTAAGTGAATATTCGTAATATTGTAACAGCCGGTTGAACGAATATTGCAGCGTAATAATTGCGCGATTCTTGCTGGAGAGGCCTGATGGCTGATGAAAAAAACAAAAGCAATTTGCCGCCGCTGAGCCTGCACATCCCGGAACCGAAATACCGGCCGGGCGATGTAGTCGATTACAGCGATCTGGAAATCCCTGAGGCGGGCGCACAGGCACGGCCGGATATCCATAGCGCGCCAAAAGATATGCGGGACATGGTCTATGACATGATCCGTGTGCTCGATGATGACGACACGGCCGTTGGTCCTTGGGATCCCAAGCTGGATGACGAAACATTGGTCAAGATGCTCCGCACGATGGTGCAGGTACGCACGTTTGACGACCGGCTGCACCGCCAGCAGCGCCAAGGAAAAACCAGTTTCTACATGAAATGCACCGGGGAAGAGGCAACATCGGTTGCTTCCACGATGGCGTTGCATGCCGACGATATGTGTTTTCCGAGCTATCGCCAGCAAGGGATATTGTTTGTCCGCGGCTATCCGATGGTCGAGATGGTCAACCAGATTTTCTCGAACAAGGCGGACAAGCTCAAGGGTCGCCAGCTGCCGATCATGTACAGTTCGCGGGAACTGAATTTCTTCACCGTATCCGGCAATCTTGCCACCCAATATCCGCAGGCCGTCGGCTGGGCGATGGCCAGCGCCAGCAAGGGTGACAGCCGGATTGCCGCCGTATGGTGCGGCGAAGGGTCGACCGCGGAGGGTGATTTTCACGCCGCGATGACCTTTGCCGCTGTCTATAATGCACCGGTGGTGTTGAATGTCGTCAACAATCAGTGGGCGATTTCGTCCTTTTCCGGATTTGCCGGCGCCGAACGGACAACCTTTGCCGCGCGCGGTGCCGGATATGGCATTGCCGCGTTGCGTGTGGACGGCAATGACCCGTTGGCGGTCTATGCCGCAACCAGCTGGGCTGCAGAACGGGCACGGACGAATCAGGGCCCGACCTTGATCGAACATTTCACCTATCGCGCTGATGCCCACAGCACCTCCGATGATCCGACCGCTTACCGCAGCGCGCAGGAGCGGGAAGAATGGCCGCTGGGTGACCCGATCATGCGGCTTAACAAGCATTTGATCCGGCGCGGTATCTGGAGCGTCGAGCAGCAGGAACAGCTGGATGCGGACTGTCTCGAAGCGGTCAAGGCGGCGGTCACCGAGGCCGCCAAGAACGGCATATTGGGCCACGGCCTGCATCAGCCGTTCGAAACCATGTTTCAGGATGTGTTCGAAGAGATGCCCTGGCATCTCAAGGAACAGGCGGCGCAGGCGAACAAGGAACGGGAAATCAAATGGCCGTCATGAATATGATAGAGGCCATCAACAGCGGCCTCGAGACAATGCTGGAGCGCGACGAGAATGTCGTGATCATGGGCGAAGATGTCGGCTATTTCGGCGGCGTTTTCCGCGCCACCGCCGGCCTTCAGGAAAAATTCGGCAAGACCCGCTGCTTCGATACGCCGATATCCGAATGCGGCATCATCGGCGCGGCGGTCGGCATGTGTGCTTATGGTTTGCGGCCTGTGCCGGAGATCCAGTTTGCCGACTATATCTATCCGGGCATGGACCAGCTGATTTCAGAAGCGGCCCGGTTGCGCTATCGTTCCGCTGGCGAATTTACCGCGCCCATGACCGTAAGAACGCCAGTCGGTGGCGGTATTTTTGGCGGGCAGACGCATAGCCAGTCGCCAGAAGCCATGTTTACCCATGTCTCCGGCCTGAAAACGGTCATCCCGTCGACGCCTTATGATGCCAAGGGCCTGCTGATCGCCTCGATCGAGGATAATGATCCAGTGCTCTTTCTTGAGCCCAAGCGGATCTATAATGGCCCGTTTACCGGCTATTATGACAATCCGGTCGCGCCCTGGTCGAAATTTGCCGAATCCGAAGTGCCCGAGGGTCATTATACCGTGCCGCTCGGCAAGGCCAAGATCGTGCGCGAAGGCGATGCGGTTACGGTGCTGGCTTATGGCACGATGGTCCATGTCGCCAAGGCGGTGGTCGAGGAACATGGCATCAACGCCGAGGTCATCGATCTGCGCACCTTGGTGCCGGTCGATATCGAGACGATCGAGAAGTCGGTGAAGAAGACCGGTCGCTGCATGATCGTGCACGAAGCAACGCGGACCAGCGGCTTTGGCGCGGAGCTTTCGGCGCTGGTGCAGGAACGCTGTTTCTATCATTTAGAGGCGCCGATTGAACGGGTTACCGGATTTGACACACCCTATCCGCACAGTCTGGAATGGGCCTATTTCCCGGGACCGGTCCGGATCGGCGAAGCGCTTGAGAAAATTGTCGGGGATTTGAAATCATGACCAAATATATATTCAACCTGCCTGACATTGGCGAGGGTATTGCCGAGGCGGAAATCGTCAAATGGCATATCAAGATTGGCGATGTTGTCGCGGAAGACGATCAGCTGGCCGACGTCATGACCGACAAGGCGACGGTCGAGATGGAAGCGCCAGTTTCCGGCACCATCACGGCGATTGCCGGGGAAGAAGGCGATATCATCGCGATCGGATCGATGCTGGTGGAGATCGAGGTCGAGGGCGATGTTGATCTCGACGAACTGGAAGAGCTGGAAGCATCTGATGGTGACTCGGACATGGCCGATAAGGTCAAATCTGACACCATGGCTTCAGAGCAAGCTATTGAATTAACAGAGAAATCTGTCGACAAGCCGGTAGAGCCCATTGTTGAGAAAGAATCTGAAGAGACTCCCCAGGCAAAGGCGGGCAAGACTGACGTCAAGCCGTCAACGGAAGGTGTGCAGAAGCCACTTGCCACTCCGGCGGTGCGCCAGCGCGCCCGCGAGCTGGGCGTGGATCTGGGCCAGGTGAAAGCACAGGGCGAACATATCCGCCACAGCGATCTCGATGCCTATCTGAACTACGGGTCGGGAGAGGGTTATCGTCCGTCCGGTAGTTCGCAAAAACGTGACGATGAAGTGATAAAAGTCATCGGAATGCGCCGCAAAATTGCGCAGAATATGGCAGAATCGAAACGGAATATTCCGCATTTCTCCTATGTCGACGAAATCGATATGACCGAACTGGAGGATATGCGCGCGGATCTGAACGCCAATCGCGGCGAGCGGCCGAAGCTGACGATGTTGCCACTGCTGATCGTTGCCATCTGCAAGTCGCTGCCGGAATTTCCGATGCTGAACGCCATTTATGATGATGAAGCGGGGATCGTCACGCGGCATGGCGCGGTCCATCTCGGCATGGCGACGCAGACGGGCCAGGGACTGATGGTACCGGTTCTGCGGGATGCGCAAGATATGAATGTCTGGCAATTGGCGACAGAAATCGGCCGTCTTGCCGCTGCGGCGCGCGATGGCAGCGCGACCGCGAAGGAATTGTCGGGATCGACGCTGACCCTGACATCGCTGGGGCCATTGGGCGGGATTGCGACCACACCGGTTATCAACCGGCCAGAAGTGGCGATTATCGGACCCAACAAGATCGTTGAGCGACCGATGATCATTGATGGCGAGATTCACGCGCGCAAGCTGATGAACCTCTCCATCTCATGCGATCACCGGGTGGTGGATGGCTATGATGCCGCCAGCTATGTGCAGGCGCTCAAGCATTTTCTCGAGACACCGGTGCTGTTGTTCGCGGACTGAACCGCCGCGGCTACTTGACGGTACCGCGAAAAACCAGCTTGCCGCCTGAACCTGCAGAAAGACTGCGATTGAATTTCCATTTTACATGGGTGACATCGCTCATCAGGGCAGGACGGATATTGCCATTTCCGGTCACGTAGGTGAGGGCGGCGAGGGGCCCCCAGCTTTTGCCGCCGTCGATGGAGACCAGTTCGGTCCCATCGGAGGTACCTTCGAACGCCACCGTTTTTGGCAGCGGGTTGGTGACGGAGAAATCCGAAGCGGGCGCACTGCCCACATTTTTATATTTGACGACGAACACCAGCTTGTCGCCCGGCGTGACCGTTGTCGGCTGCTCGAGCACCAGCGCAGTGGTGCCGTTCGGCTTTTCAATCTTGCGTTCGATGTAGACATCGCTCGACAGGCGGACGTTATTGGCGGCCATTGCGGTGCCCGGCAGGATCAGCGCCAGAGCAAAAAGAAGCCGTTTAACCATGTTGCTATACCCCGTTAGATTTCGTCGTCGGTGAGTTTTGAATTGGAGAGGCTGGTCAGCGCTCCAGGAGTTGTACAGAGGCTCACGGGGGCGGATATCGCCAGCAGTCGCCTGGTAGCCGCTGTCAGCGCCCTGTGCGGCAGATAGGACGCCCTGCGCGCCTTTACTGTCGGCAGCGGTGAAGCCGTATCCAATGCCTGCGAAGATCGCCGGCCAAAGACAGGTACCGCAGAGAAATGCAGCCGCCGTCCCAAACCCTGTTTTTGTGCGTGAGCCATGGCGGTCCTATGCCGGGCAAAGCACAATATTTGGTAAACGGGTCATAAACTATCTTCGCTATTTCGGGCCGGCAAAGAGGCGACACAAGACGAAGGGAGCGGAGCCCGTCCCGAGAATGTGTTGTGAGGGTTTGGCCGTTGTCGCCGATGATGATTTATAACCATCAATGGGTCCTGACTATGTCAGACCGGTGCTGCAAATTCAGGCGGCCGGAGCCGTGCCCGGTCGAGGAAAGGCACCGGCAAATGCTCACAGATTGGCGCTGAATCTGAATTATGTAGAATAATCGAAAGAGTGTAGTTGACAGAAATGCAGAGCTCTTCTACTTGCGCTGCTTCACCGCCCAATGCAGGCGCATGTGCGGGTGTAGCTCAGTTGGTTAGAGCGCCGGCCTGTCACGCCGGAGGTCGCGAGTTCAAGTCTCGTCACTCGCGCCATTTCCCCCAAATATGCGGGAAATGGCGCCTCAGGACCGGAATTTTCCGGTGTTCATCCAGATCAAGAGCGGCTTGAGCGGAAATATCCAGGCAATTCCCGCAAATATGTAGATTGGCAATTGCAGCAAGAAGTTCAGTTCGACGATCCAGTCGAGCAGACTGACAACTATCCCGCACCACAGCAGAATCAGAATCAAGATCAGGATCATCCCGACAGGTTGCCGCCAATTCGGTGGATCGGGTGGATTATGCGGGGCATTAGGGTCCGACGGTGCCGTCATGACGTCATCTCAACACTTTGAATTATCTCGGATTCGGTGATGATCATATGCAGCTGCCTGTCATGGGATTCGACCGGGATGGAGTCGGCTTCCTGCACGGACCAGGCGAGACCGATGCGGATGGCATCGGGATATTTGCCAAAGGTCCGGTCATAATGGCCGCCGCCTTGTCCAAGACGGTGCATGGATCGGTCAAAGGCAAGCATCGGCGCGATAATCAGGTCCGGCGTGACCACCGGACAGTCCGCATTGGGTTCTGAAATATTCCGGAATCCGGCTTCGAGCAGATCGATATTGTCGACCTTGCGGAATTCGAGCGGAGCATCTCCGACGCATACAGGAAAAGCGATGGTTTTGCCGATTTCGGCGAGATAGTCCGCCAGTCGGGCCGTGGGCGCCTCGGATCCGATGGCACTGTAGAGCGCGATCACCTCACTCTGTTCTATCAGCTTTGCCAGCGGGGTGGGTGGACGCCGGAATGCGAGGCCTCTTGTCGCCATGTCCAATTGGCTATGAAAAGCATCCCGTCGCCTTCGATATTCTTCGCGTAGTTTCTTCTTTTTATCGTTCAAACTACTCAAAAAACTGATCTTTCTGTAGAAAAGTGACGGGACCATCTTGGTCGTTGGCCGGAAAATCCTCTGACGCCTATTACGTCAGGTGGGCGCCATATGCATCGGACCCGACTGCAAAACAGTCCGCAATCCGGGCAGGGACAGCTCCCTAGGAAGTTATATCGCCTCAGGGATTATCGTATCAAGCTCGTGCCAGACAGTACCCGTCACACTCTATCTAGGCGCGATGGGGGCGTTACTCAAGACTGTTCGCCAGTTGCTCTGCACGATCTGCCAGTTTTTCCAGCGCAACAATCGCCTGTTCGTCCATCGGATCGGGTTTGGTGGCTTCACTGGCGGCAGCAGGCTTCGCGTTTGCGGATTGCGCGCCGTGCAATTCATCGGCCAGCAGCAGCGAGGTGAACAGCAGCATCCGGCTTTCGTTCAACCCTGCCGGGTCGCCGGATTCCCGGGCCTTTCCATCGACCATCGCGGCCAGTTTGGTGAGATGCGCCTCTTCGCCATCCTGGCAGGTTACCATGAACGAACGACCGCCGATTTCGAGTTTCATTTGCGCCATGTCAATGTTCCTGTCGCTCAATCAGGCCGTCGATTGTCTGGATCGCCTGTTTCATTTCCGCCTTCAATGCCTCATGGCGCGCCGCCAGTGCCGCGTCGATGTCGGGCTTGTTGTCGCTTGTCGCCGTTTCCAGGCGGCTTAGCGCGCGTTCCAGCCGGCCGATGGCAAGGATGACACGTTCATTGTCCATGAGCATTTTCCATAGCTTGTTTCCAACAGGTAAGTTGCTGTCTTTCGTTGCTAACAATCTATTCCAGCGCCGTAAACACTGGATAGTGAAAAGCGATCCTTGACGGCGCCTTGCTGGATCATCAAAGGAGGAGGCAAAATAGCGAATCGCGGCATTTTGTCGCGTGTTTACACTGCCAATCCGGGGGATCAGACCAGTCATGACCGTTACCGAAAAGAACATGGCAAACGCCATCAGAGCGCTCGCCATGGATGCGGTACAAGCTGCCAACAGCGGCCATCCGGGGATGCCAATGGGGATGGCGGACGTGGCCACCGTGTTGTTCAGCGACTATCTGAAATATGATCCCAAAGCACCGAAATGGGCTGATCGCGACCGCTTCGTGCTGTCGGCCGGTCATGGTTCGATGCTGATCTATTCGCTGCTCCATCTGACCGGCTATGCGCGCCCGACGATGGAGGACATCAAGACTTTCCGCCAATTGAGTTCGCCGTGCGCCGGGCATCCGGAAAATTTCAAGCTGGAAGGCGTCGAGACGACGACCGGCCCGCTGGGGCAGGGGTTCGCTACTGCCGTAGGTATGGCGCTTGCCGAGCGGCATCTGAACGCAAGCTTCGGCGATGCGCTGGTCGATCACAAGACATGGGTTATCGCCGGTGACGGCTGCCTGATGGAAGGGATCAACCACGAAGCGGTCGGTCTGGCCGGGCATCTGGGTCTGGGGCGACTTAATGTTCTTTGGGATGATAATGGTATAACTATCGATGGTGGAACGGAATTATCGACAAGTGAGGATATTCCGGCGCGCTATCGGGCCTCGGGTTGGCACGTTGTTTCCTGCGATGGTCATGATTTTGAAGATATCCGCAAGGCGCTAAGCGAGGCGGAAGCCGATCCACGACCCTCGCTGATCGCCTGCAAGACGGTCATTGGCTTCGGTGCCCCGACCAAGCAGGGCACCTCGGCAACCCACGGTGCGCCGCTCGGCGATGAAGAAATTGCCGGCGCGCGGGCTGCGCTTGGGTGGGATGCGGAACCTTTTGTCATCCCGGATGATATTATGGCGTCATGGCGTCAGCTTGGCGAAAAGGGTGCTGCGGCGCGGGCTGAATGGAATGCACGGCTCGATGGCCACGGCGAGGCCGCCGAGTTCAAGCGCCGCATGGCGGGCGAGCTTCCTGACGGCAAGGCGATGCAGAGCTATATGGAAGGCCTTGCCAAGGATCCGCCGAAATGGGCGACCCGCAAGGCGTCCGAAATGGCGCTGGGCGCGATTACCGCGGTTTTGCCCGAGATGGTCGGCGGCAGCGCCGATCTGACCGGTTCAAACAATACCAAAACTCCATCCACCAAGCCTCTGACAAAAGACGATTATTCCGGACGCTATATCTATTATGGCATCCGCGAATTCGGCATGGCAGCGGCGATGAACGGGATGGCTCTGCACGGCGGCATCATTCCCTATGGCGGCACGTTCATGGTCTTTACCGACTATTGCCGCGGCGCCATGCGGCTCTCCGCGATCCAGAATGCCCGGGTCATCTATGTGATGACCCATGACAGCATTGGTCTCGGCGAGGATGGGCCGACCCACCAGCCGATCGAGCATCTGCAGAGCCTGCGGCTGATGCCGAACATGCATGTCTATCGGCCCGCCGACGCAATCGAGACGGCAGAATGCTGGGCGTTGGCAATCAAGCGCGACAACGGCCCTTCGACCCTTGCCCTGACCCGCCAGGGGCTTCCCCCGCTGCGTCATGACGTCAGCGCAAACCTCTGTGAAAAAGGCGCTTATCGTCTGAAAGCCGCGGAAAATGCGAAACGCGTCGTTCTGGTCGCGACCGGTTCGGAAGTGGCGATAGCGATGGATGTCGCAGCGAAGCTCGAGGCGGCTGGTCACGGCGCCGACGTGGTGTCGATGCCATGCGCCGAATTGTTCGACGCGCAGGGTGATGCCTTTAAAACAGACCTGCTTGGAGAGAGCGGAATCTTGCGCGTGTCGATCGAAGCGGGAACGACGATTGGCTGGGAGCGCTATACCGGGCTTGATGGCCTGCGTTTCGGTATCGACAGCTTCGGTGCGTCGGCACCGATTGACGATCTTTACGCGCATTTCGGTTTGACCGCAGAGGCCATCACCCCACAAATTATCGAGAAAATTGGCTAATAACTGCCATATAGTTAAAATTCAAAGGAGCAACACCGATGACAAAAGTAGCAATTAACGGATTTGGCCGGATCGGCCGGCTTGTCGCCCGCGCCATTCTGGAACGGGATGATGACGATTTCGAACTGGTCGCGATCAACGATCTCGCCGATGCCGAATCCAATGCGCTGCTTTTTGCCTATGACAGTGTCCACGGTCGCTTCCCCGGCGAAGTCACCGCGCACGGCGATCATATCAAGGTCAATGGCAAGAAAATCGCAGTCACGTCGGAGCGCAATCCGGGCGATTTGCCGCACGGCGCCATGGGTATCGACATCGTGCTCGAGTGCACCGGCTTCTTCCAGTCCAAGGACGCGGCGCAACCGCATATCGATGCCGGCGCGAAACGGGTATTGATCTCGGCACCGGCCAAGGGTGACCTGAAAACGGTCGTCTTCGGGGTCAATCACGACGTTTTGACGTCAGACGATATCATCGTTTCCAATGCGTCTTGCACGACCAACTGCCTGGCTCCTGTTGCCAAGGTGCTGAACGATACCGTCGGCATCGAGCGCGGTTTCATGACGACGATCCACAGCTATACCAACGACCAGCGGATGCTCGACCAGATGCACAGCGACATGCGCCGTGCCCGGGCCGGTGCGGTCAACATGATCCCGACCACCACCGGCGCGGCCCGCGCCGTGGGGCTGGTGCTGCCGGAACTGAACGGCAAGTTGGACGGTTCGTCGATCCGCGTACCGACCCCCAATGTCAGCCTGGTTGACCTGGTGTTCACGCCGGGCCGCGATACCAGCGTCGAGGAAATCAATGGCGCGCTGAAAGCAGCCGCAGAGGGCGCGATGAAGGGCGTCCTGGTCTATGAAGACAAGCCGCTGGTCTCGACCGATTTCAACCATCAGCCGGCGAGCAGCTCGGTCGACAGTCTCGAAACCACGGTGATGGACGGCAAGCTGGTCCGCGTCGTCAGCTGGTATGACAATGAATGGGGATTCTCCAACCGCATGATCGATACGGCGAAGGTAATGGCGGGTCTGCTTTAGTTCATAAAGGTTCTGATTAATGTCGGATAACAGTTTCAAAACGCTTGATGATATCGGTGATGTTCGGGGAAAATGCGGGCTTGTCCGCGTCGACCTGAACGTCCCGATGGCGGATGGCAAGGTGACCGACGACATGCGGCTGAAGGCGTTGATGCCAACGGTGCTCGAGCTGGCGGACAAGGGCGCCAAGCTGCTGTTGCTGGCGCATTTCGGCCGTCCGAAGGGCGAGTATAAGCCGGAATATTCGCTGGAACCGGTGGTCGCGCCGCTCGCTGCGGTGCTCGGCCGTGACGTACAGTTCATGCAGAAGCCAGACCAAGCGGCAATTGACGCCTTGCCCGACGGCGCTATCGTGGTGCTGGAGAACAGCCGGTTTGCGCCGGGTGAAGAGAAGAATGATCCGGCGATGGCGAAGGCGCTGGCGGCGTTCGGTGACTTTTACGTCAACGATGCTTTCTCGGCGGCGCACCGGGCGCATGTGACCACCGAGGGGCTGGCCCATCTGCTGCCGTCTTACGCCGGCCGTTCGATGGAACGCGAACTGACCGCGCTCGACAAGGCGCTCGGCAATCCGGAGCATCCGGTTGCTGCGGTTGTTGGCGGCGCGAAAGTGTCGAGCAAGCTGGATGTGCTGCGGCAGATGGTGGAAAAGGTTGACCATCTGATCATCGGCGGCGGCATGGCCAATACCTTTCTGGCAGCGCGCGGCGTCAATGTCGGCAAGTCTTTGTGCGAGCATGATCTGGCGGACACCGCCAACGAAATTCTCGCCGCTGCAGACCGGGCCGATTGCACGGTGCACCTGCCTTATGACGTGGTGGTGGCCAAGGAGTTTCGCGCCAATCCGCCGATCCGGACAGTCAATGTTCATGAAGTGGCCGAGGATGAAATGATTCTCGATATCGGGCCTGCTGCCGTGGAAGCGCTGTCCGATGTCCTGAAGACCTGCAAGACTTTGGTCTGGAACGGGCCGCTGGGCGCGTTCGAGACCCCGCCGTTCGACCATGCCACCGTGGCGCTGGCGCGGACCGCTGCGGCGCTGACCAAAGAAGGGCAGTTGCTTTCTGTCGCCGGTGGCGGCGATACAGTGGCGGCGCTCAACCAGGCCGGCGTTGCCGACGATTTCAGCTTTGTATCGACCGCGGGAGGCGCTTTTCTGGAATGGATGGAAGGCAAGCCCTTGCCCGGCGTCGAAGCGCTAACCAAATAATTGAAAATATCAGGGAACAAAAAAATGGCGAATAGTGAAATGTTGAGCAAGATCGAAAATGGCCAGGGCTTTATTGCCGCGCTGGACCAGAGCGGTGGCTCGACGCCCAAGGCGCTGGCCGGCTATGGCATTGGCGAAGATTCCTTCTCCAATGATGACGAGATGTTCGGGCTGATCCACAAGATGCGCAGCCGCATCATCACCTCGCCCAGCTTCGGCAACGGCAAGGTAATCGGTGCGATCCTGTTCGAGAAGACGATGAACGGCGACGCCGGCGGCAAGCCGGTGCCGGAAGCGCTCTGGGATCGCGGCGTCGTGCCATTTCTGAAGGTCGACAAGGGGCTGGAAGACGAAGCGAATGGCGTGCAGCTGATGAAGCCGATTCCGGACCTGGACGACCAGTGCAAACATGCGGTTGCCAAGGGCGTGTTCGGCACCAAGATGCGGTCGGTGATCAACAAGGCCAATGCCAAGGGTATTGCGGCAGTCGTCGCCCAGCAGTTCGATTTCGGCAAGCAGATTTTGAGCCACGGGCTGGTGCCGATCATCGAGCCGGAAGTGAATATCAAGAGCGACGAGCGCGCCGCGTGCGACAAGATCCTTTTGGGCGAACTGACCAAGCAGCTCGACGCCTTGGCGGATGATCAGCGGGTGATGCTGAAACTGTCGATCCCGGTCGAGCCCAATCTCTACAAATCGCTGATCGGTCATCCCAAGGTGATTCGCCTGGTGGCGCTGTCCGGCGGCTATTCGACCGAGGACGCCTGCGCGGAACTGGCGAAAAATGAAGGCATGATTGCCAGCTTCAGCCGCGGCCTGCTGCAGGACCTTCGGGTTTCGCAGAGCGACGAGGAATTTGATGCCGTGCTCGGCGGCGCGATCGACCAGATTTATCGCGCTTCGATCGCCTGACCATGTCCGATCCCCGCTGGTCCGCCGTCGATGATTATATCGCCGACAAGCTGATTGGCGAGGATGCGGTCCAGGCGGCTACGCTGGAGCATAACCAGCAGGCCGGCTTGCCACCGATCGACGTTTCGCAGGCGCAAGGCAAGTTGCTGCAATTGCTGGCGCGCGGGATCGGCGCGACGCGAATTCTCGAAATAGGGACGCTGGGTGGCTATTCGACCATCTGGCTCGCCCGTTCGCTGGGCGAGGGCGGGCAGCTGGTTACGCTGGAACTCGATCCTGCATATGCCGCGGTTGCTCGCAAGAATATCGATAATGCCGGATTGGGCGATGTTGTCGATATCCGCATCGGCACGGCCTGCGACACGCTCGAAGCGATGTGCGACGCGGGCGAGGCGGCTTTTGATTTCATATTCATCGATGCCGACAAGGAAAATTATCCCGCCTATCTGGACTATGCGATCCGCTTGTCGCGGTCCGGGACGATGCTGATGTTCGACAATGTCGTGCGCGAAGGCGAGGTGATCAATCCGCAGTCCAGTGATCCCAAGGTTCCCGGAACCCGTCAATTATACGATGCGCTGCATGGTAATCCCCAAATCGACGCCACCGCGATCCAGACGGTAGGCAGCAAGAAGTGGGATGGTTTCCTGCTCGCCTTGGTGCGATGAAGACGCTAGACGTCAGGCCATGAGAGACATTCCCTGCCAGCTATATCTGATTTCGCCGCTCGACGTCGGCGGATCCTTTCCGGACCGTTTGCGCGAGGCGCTGCAAGCCGGACCCGTCTCTGCCTTCCAGTTCCGGGTGAAGGATGTCGATCGGCAGGAAGCGGCCAAGCTGGCCGAGCCGCTGAAAGCGATATGTGACGAATTTGACGTCGCCTTCATCGTCAACGACGATGTCACGCTGGCGCAGCAGCTCGGCGCAGATGGTGTGCATCTGGGGCAGGGCGACGAGAGTCTGAAAGATGCCCGGGCGGCGCTGGGCAAGGATGTCCAGATTGGTATCACCTGCCATGACAGCCGCCATCTGGCGATGGAAGCTGGCGAGGGCGGGGCCAATTATGTCGCGTTTGGCGCATTTTTCCCGACCACTACCAAGGAAACGCACCACAAGCCGGATCTGGACCTGGTTCGCTGGTGGTCGTCGATGATGGAAATTCCCAGCGTTGCCATTGGCGGGATCACCCCGGACAATTGCCAGCCGCTGATCGATGCCGGCGCCGATTTTCTGGCCGTATGCGGTGCTGTCTGGAATGATCCAGTCGGTCCGGCAGAAGCCGTCCGGAAATTCGCTGATATATTGAGCGCCGCTGCGGACGATTAGGACGGCGTGCGCGTCTTGCCCATATTCGAAGCCAGATATTGCGCGACAAAGTTGCTGACCGATGGCGGCGCAAAATTGGGCATTTGTTCGATATCGCGCAAATAGCCCTCGGTCGGTTTGAACGAGCGGATCTGGCCATCGCCGATTGAATATCCGAACAGGCCAGCGGCCAGCGCTGCCTTGCGGTGCGCGGGAATATCTGTGTAGTCGCTCCCTAATTCCATGATATCTGTCTGTCTCATGCCCCCGTATTAGCAGCTGGACGATTCGCGGTATTGTATGAAAAAGACCTGTGATCCATCGCACAGCCTTTCGTCGTCTTCGGCTCTCATTGCTATCAGGCATTATCACCGGGCATTATCACGGGGCATTGTCACCGGGCTTGCCTATTATCCGCCAGCAGATTACAGCGCCGCTCAATCAAACAATCTATCGAGCGAGACTAGCGATGAAGATCAGCGGTGTAGATATCCGTCCCGGCAATATTTTGGAATATGAAGGTGGCCTGTGGAAGGTCGCCAAGATCCAGCATACCCAGCCGGGCAAGGGCGGCGCCTATATGCAGGTTGAGATGAAGAATCTCGTGGACGGTCGCAAGACCAATGTCCGCTTCCGCAGCGCCGACACGCTCGAGAAAGTGCGGCTGGACACCAAGACATTCCAGTATCTGTTCGCCGAAGACGATATGCTGACCTTCATGGACAAGGAAAATTACGAGCAGATCACGCTGCCAGCCGACCTGCTTGGCGATGCCGCCGAATTTTTGCAGGACGGCATGGATGTCCAGCTCGAGCTATATGACGAAAAGCCGATCTCCGTAGCACTGCCCGACCAGATTGAAGCCGTGATTGTCGAGGCCGATGCCGTGGTCAAGGGCCAGACGGCCTCGTCCAGCTACAAACCAGCGATTCTTGACAATGGTGTCCGCGTGATGGTGCCGCCGTTCATTTCGGCGGGCACAAGGATCATCGTCGATGTCTATGCCCGCGAATATGTCGGCAAGGCCAGCTAGTCATTTCCCCTCCCGCTTGCGGGAGGGATCAGGGGTGGGCATGACCCGTTCCTTGAAAATCACATAGTCCCACCCCCAGCCCCTCCCGCAAGCGGGAGGGGGGAGAAACGAAATGCCTGCACATTCCGCCCTTATCACCGTCATGGAACGCGCCGCGCGCAAGGCGGGATCGCGCCTGCGCCGGGACTTTGGCGAAGTCGAGCATTTGCAGGTGTCGAAAAAAGGGCCAGCCGATTTTGTGTCCAAGGCCGATATGCGGGCCGAACGGATTCTCTACGACGAGCTGCTGAAGGTCCGTCCGGGCTGGGGCTTCGTGCTGGAAGAAGGCGGCATGATCGAGGGCGAGGAAGGCAAGCCGCGCTGGATCATCGATCCGCTCGACGGCACCACCAATTTTCTCCACGGCATCCCACATTTCGCGATTTCGATTGCGGTGCAGGAGCCGTCGCTCGACGGCCGCGGCTGGGGCAAGATTACCAGCGGACTGATCTACGAGCCGCTCAATGACCAGACCTGGTGGGCGGAAATGGACAAGGGCGCATGGCTGGGCGAACGCCGCCTGCGCGTGTCGGCCCGCCGCGATCTCTCGGAATCGCTGATTGCCACCGGTATTCCGTTCAAGGGCCACGGTGATCTCAGCGAATGGGCGCGGATTTTCGGCGCCGTCGCACCGCAGGTTGCCGGCATAAGGCGCAACGGTTCGGCCGCGCTCGATCTCGCCTGGCTCGCAGCCGGGCGCTACGACGGCTTTTTTGAAGCGGGTCTGAAAGTATGGGATGTCGCCGCGGGCATTTTGATGGTTCGCGAAGCCGGCGGCTTTGTCACCGACTATACCGGCGGCGACCAGCCGATCGGTCAGGGCGAGATATTGGCATCGAACGAAGCGCTGCACAGCAAGCTGCACCGGATATTGGCAAAGTCGCTGCTGTAACTGCGAATGCCTCGCAAAAGGCGGGAAAATTAAGCCATTTCGCCCTTGCGGCATGGGGACCCACTGCCTAAAAGCGGCCCGAATATTAGCGAAACGAGTCATCTGTGGTCGATCTTTCCGAATATGCACCGATATTATTGTTCCTGTTTGTAGCGGTAGCTCTGTCTACAGCCTTCGTGTTTCTGCCAATGGGCGTTTCCCGGCTGACCGGGACCCATAACCCGAGCGCGGAAAAGCTCTCGGAATATGAATGCGGCTTTCCCGCCTTTGAAGATTCGCGCAGCCAGTTTGACGTGCGTTTCTATCTGGTGGCGATCCTGTTCATCATTTTTGACCTGGAAGCGGCGTTTTTGTTTCCGTGGGCGGTGTCGCTGGAACTGACCGGCTGGGTCGGCTGGACGACAATGATGGTATTTCTGACGGAACTGATCATCGGTTTCGCTTACGCCTGGAAGGTAGGAGCGCTGGAATGGGACTAGAACCCAATAATAGCGGATCGGCGATCCTGAACGCGGACGGCACCCCGATGCGTCCCGATACACAACCCGATGATGCGTTTTTCAAGGACATGAATTCGGAAGTGAATGACAAGGGCTTCCTTGTTACTTCGACCGAGGATCTGTTCAACTGGGCCCGCACCGGCTCGCTCTGGTGGATGACCTTCGGTCTCGCTTGCTGTGCGGTCGAGATGATCCACGTCAACATGCCGCGCTACGATATGGAGCGTTTTGGCGCTGCGCCGCGCGCCAGCCCGCGCCAGTCGGACGTGATGATCGTCGCCGGCACTTTGTGCAACAAGATGGCGCCGGCGCTGCGCAAGGTCTATGACCAGATGTCCGATCCGAAATATGTAATCTCGATGGGCAGCTGCGCCAATGGCGGCGGCTATTATCATTACAGTTACTCCGTGGTGCGCGGTTGTGACCGGATTGTTCCGGTGGATATCTACGTGCCCGGATGCCCGCCGACGGCAGAGGCCTTGCTCTACGGGGTGATGCAATTGCAACGGAAAATCCGCCGCATCGGGACGTTTGAACGGTGATTAGGATGGCTAGATATAACCCGTTATTCCTGAGCCTGTCGAAGGACGCCTATGGCCTTGAGGCGTGGTTCGACAAGCTCACCACTAACGGCAACTCGGTCAAGTTCACTGCTATCTGCCTCTCGACGTCGCTCGAGACGAACGGAGGGATCTGATGGCCCATAGTGCACCAGCCATTTTGAGCAACAGCGGCGTTGCTGCCAAGCTCGGCAAGGCGATCGGCGCTGCCTTGCTCAATACCGTCGAAGCCTATGGCGAAATCAGCTTTACCGTCGAGCGCGCCAAGCTGGCCACGGTGCTCGACAAGCTGCGCGACAAGCATGAATATCAGCAGCTGGTCGAGATTGCCGGTGTCGACTATCCGGATCGGCCGGAACGGTTCGAGGTCTGCTATCATCTGCTCAGCCTGACGAAAAACCATCGCATCCGGGTCAAGGTCTCGACCGATGAGGACACGCCGGTGCCGAGCGTTACCCATATATGGGAAGTGGCAGGCTGGCTCGAGCGCGAAGTGTTCGACATGTACGGCGTCCTGTTTGACGGCAATACCGATCTGCGCCGCATTTTGACCGACTATGGTTTTCAGGGCCATCCGTTCCGCAAGGATTTTCCGCTGACCGGCTATGTCGAGATGCGCTATTCCGAAGAAGCCAAGCGCGTGGTCTATGAGCCGGTCAAGCTGGCCCAGGATTTCCGCAGTTTCGATTTCATGTCGCCCTGGGAAGGCGCCGATTATATCCTGCCCGGTGATGAAAAGGTCGGCGGCGAAGCGCCGCCGCCGGTGCCCAAAACGACCGAAGACAAGAATGATACGGGCGCGGGTGACAAGGCCAACAAGGAAGCGGCCAAGCCATCGAAGCGTGACGAGGCGAATGTCAAGAAGCCTGCTCCTAAGCGGACCAAGTCAGGGACGCAGAAGAAGGGGGAGGGGAAGTGATGGCCAGCACCGCTGCCGTTCGTGTCGAGCGTAGTCGAGACACCTCTATCCGCCACAACCGGCTTCTCGACTGCGCTCGAAGCGAACGGGAGAGTGGAACTCTGGCTGACGGCTTCTCGACTTCGCTCGAAGCGAACGGAAAGGTGGGCATCTGATGTCTGACTATCTCGACGAAATGGACCATCTGGCCGACGACACCGACCCCACGGTCGGCGATCTCGAAATCCAGAATTTCACCATCAACTTCGGGCCCCAGCATCCTGCGGCGCATGGCGTTCTGCGCATGGTGATGGAGCTGGACGGCGAGATCGTTGAGCGCGTCGATCCGCATATCGGCCTGCTGCATCGCGGCACCGAGAAACTGATCGAGCACAAGACCTATTTGCAGGCCTTGCCCTATTTTGACCGGCTCGATTATTGCTCGCCGCTGGCGATGGAATATTCGTACGTGCTGGCGATCGAGAAATTGCTCGATCTCGAAGTGCCGCTGCGCGGTCAATATCTGCGGGTATTGTTCGCCGAGCTGACCCGGATCTGCAACCATATGCTCAATCTCGGTGCGCATGTCATGGATGTCGGCGCGATGACGCCGAATATCTGGGTGTTCGAAATTCGCGAGCAGTGCCTGGAGTTTTTCGAACGGGCCAGCGGCGCGCGGATGCACAGCGCCTGGTTCCGGCCCGGCGGCGTGCATCAGGATGTGCCGCTGAAGCTGCTCACCGATATCGCCGACTGGCTCGACGAATTCCCGACGCTGTTCGAGGATGCGATGAGCCTGGTCGTCGGCAACCGCATCTTCAAGCAGCGCAATGTCAATATCGCCACCGTGTCCAAGGACGACGCGGTGCGCTGGGGCTTTTCCGGTCCGGTGCTGCGCGGCAGCGGTGTTGCCTGGGACCTGCGCAAGTCGCAGCCTTATGATGTCTATGACCGGATGGACTTCGACGTTCCGGTCGGCACCAGCGGCGACTGCTATGACCGGTTCATGGTAAGGGTCGAGGAAGTCCGGCAGAGCGCCAGGATCATGCGCCAGTGCCTGAACGAAATGCCCGACGGGCCGGTGGCGTCCAACGACCGCAAGATCGTCCCGCCGAAACGCGCCGAGATGAAGCAGTCGATGGAAGCCTTGATCCACCATTTCAAGCTCTACACCGAGGGTTTTCACGTGCCCGCCGGCGAAGTCTATGTCGCGACCGAAAGCCCGAAGGGCGAATTCGGCGTCTATCTGGTCAGCGACGGCACCAACAAGCCCTATCGCTGCAAGATCCGGCCGACGGCGTTCAGCCATTTGCAGGCGATGGATTTCATGACCAAGGGCCATATGCTGCCCGATGCCACCGCTATTTTGGGCGCGATTGATATTGTGTTCGGGGAGTGTGACCGGTGAGTGCATATATGGCGATCCGAAAATGGGTAGATAATTTCTTGAAGAAAGGTGTGCGTTCCAGAGCCATTTTGTTGCCGGCTTTCGTTCCAATTTTGATCGCGGCGATGTTACAACCTAGTCTTATCAACTTTGTTATAGCTTCAATTGTGTCTATCTGTTGGCTGGCTTTTATCACATGGCGTGGATTTCGAGCGACTAAGGCGTATGCAATACACCGTGACAAGAGGTTAGACGGCCATGGCTGAAGCACCCAACATCCCCGACGAAATCGAAACCCGCGCCTCAGTACTCGTCATGCCAGCGAAGGCTGGCATCCAAACCAATTGTGCCTCATGCACGTTGACCGGTATGGACCCCAGCCTGCGCTGGGGCGACGGCGAAGGGAGGGTTGCATAATGGCCGAAACAGCAGCAATTCCAGACGAAATCGAAACCCGTGCCCAGTGGAGCGATTTTGCGTTTACGCCGGAAAATGAAAAACTGGCCAAATGGCAGATTGCCAAATATCCGGCTGGCCGCCAGAAATCGGCGGTGATGGCGTTGCTTGATCTGGCCCAGCGGCAGGTTGGTGCGGACACCAAAACGCAAGGCTGGCTGCCGGTTCCGGTGATCGAATATGTCGCTGCCTATCTGGATATGCCCTATATGCGGGCCTATGAGGTCGCGACCTTCTACACCATGTATAATCTCGCGCCGGTCGGTCGCTACCATGTGCAGGTTTGCGGCACCACGCCCTGCATGCTGCGCGGCAGCGATGATGTGATGGCGGCGTGCAAGAACAAGGGCATGGCCAAGGGCAAGACGACGCCGGACGGGCTGTTCACGCTGACCGAGGTCGAGTGCATGGGCAATTGCTCGAACGCGCCGATGGTCCAGATCAACGACGATAATTACGAAGATCTCGATTATGATATCATGACCCGGATCCTGGAGGATCTGGCGGCGGGCAAGGAGATTCCTGTCGGCTCGCAAATTGGCCGGAAGACCAGCGAGGCCGAGGGCGGTCCGACAAATTTGCACGCGATGGTCGAGGAAAATCACGACTACCGGGGGGAATGGTGATGTTCGGCGCGCCATCAATCCTCCCCGTTTACGGGGAGGGGGACCGCGAAGCGGTGGAGGGGGCTCGCCTCACTCGCCAGTTTTGCGTTTTGACGGACGCCCCCTCCGTCGCGCGCTGCGCACGCGCCACCTCCCCACAGGTGGGGAGGATTTGATCATGGACGGATATGCAGGCTGGATCGCGCTCGCTGTCGTGGCGATTGGTATCATCGGCGGTCTCTTGGGCCGCAGGAGCAAGAAATGAGTTTTGATTTTCTGCAGGACAAGGACCGGATCTTCACCAATGTCTACGGCTTCCAGTCGTGGGACCTGAAGGCGTCGCAGCAGCGCGGCGACTGGGACAAGACCGCCGACATCATCAAGCTTGGCAATGACAAGATCATCGAGGAAATGAAGGCCAGCGGCCTGCGCGGTCGCGGCGGGGCGGGTTTCCCGACCGGCCTCAAATGGTCGTTCATGCCGAAGGAAGCGCCGAAGGATAGCCAGGGCAATCCGCGGCCAAGCTTTCTGGTGATCAACGCCGATGAATCCGAGCCGGGTTCGTGCAAGGACCGCGAAATCCTGCGCAACGATCCGCACAAGCTGATCGAGGGCGCTTTGATCGCCGGGTTCGCGATGCGCGCGCGCGCCGCCTATATCTATATTCGCGGCGAATATATCATGGAAGCCAAGGTCATGGAGGCGGCCGTCAAGGAAGCCTATGACGCTGGGCTCATTGGTAAAAACGCCGCCAAATCCGGCTATGATTTCGACGTCTTTGTCCACCGGGGCGCCGGCGCCTATATCTGCGGCGAAGAAACCGCGATGATCGAGAGCCTCGAGGGCAAGAAGGGCCAGCCGCGGCTGAAACCGCCTTTCCCTGCGGGGGCCGGTCTCTATGGCTGCCCGACGACGGTCAACAATGTCGAATCGATCGCGGTCGTGCCGACGATCATGCGGCGTGGTGCGGCCTGGTTCGCGAGCTTTGGCCGCGAGAATAACAAGGGTACGAAGCTGTTCCAGGTCTCCGGCCATGTCGAGAAACCGGCGGTGTTCGAGGAAGCGATGTCGATCCCGTTCAAGGACATGATCGAGAAACATTGCGGCGGCATCACCGGCGGCTGGGATAATCTGCTGGCGGTGATTCCGGGCGGCTCTTCCGTTCCGCTGGTGCCAGCTCACGAGATCATGAACGCGCCGATGGATTTTGACGGCCTCAAGGATGTCGGCTCCGGCCTTGGCACGGCGGCGGTCATCGTGATGGACAAGTCGACCGATATCGTCCGCGCCATTTCGCGGATCAGCTATTTCTACAAGCACGAAAGCTGCGGCCAGTGCACGCCGTGCCGCGAAGGCACCGGCTGGATGTGGCGGGTGATGGAGAAGATGCGCGATGGCGATGCGGATATCGAGGATATCGATACGCTTTACGAGGTCACCAAGCAGGTCGAGGGCCACACCATCTGCGCGCTCGGCGACGCAGCGGCCTGGCCGATCCAGGGCCTGATCCGGCATTTCCGGCCCGAGATGGAGCGGCGGATTCGCGAGCATCATGGTGACGATGTGCTGGAGGCAGCAGAATGAGTATATTTTTGATAGCGATACTCAGCGCTTCCTCCTTCAGCCCATTCCCTGATTTTGACAGCGTTGCTTATTGTAAATCCTTGGACCAGCATAAATCCGGCATCGTAGCTGAAATTAATGGTGACAACTGTTTGGTTCGAGAAAGCAAAACGAAATTGGATGCAAACAAGTTGTGGTCCGAGCTTGCTGAAAGGGACCGATCGGACTGCAAAACTTTGGCAAGTTTTGGAGGCGGTAGTTATACAGTTTTGATGCTTTGCGCGGTTAAAGCGCAAACAGCTTTCTTTACTAAAGCCGCGGCGCTTGCTGATGATACTCCACCAGATGTAGTCATAGAGAATGCCCCGCCATGCAAACAAAACAAACAAAAATGCGCGCCGTGGGAGCGTAATTGGGGAGCTACATCAGCTTTACAGCCAAACGATGTCGTAACTGAAGACGGCAAAATTTATAGGATGCCCTACTAATGCCTAAAGTCACCGTAGATGGCATCGAAATCGAAGTTCCGCAGGGCGCGACTGTGTTGCAGGCCGCGGAGCTTGCCGGCAAGGAAATCCCGCGTTTCTGCTATCACGAGCGGTTGAGCATCGCCGGCAATTGCCGGATGTGTCTGGTTGAAGTGAAGCCGGGGCCACCGAAGCCGCAGGCCAGCTGTGCGCTGCCCGCTGCCGAAGGGCAGGAAATCCGCACCGACAGCGAAATGGTCAAGAAGGCGCGCGAGGGCGTCATGGAGTTTCTCCTGATCAACCATCCGCTCGACTGCCCGATCTGCGACCAGGGCGGCGAATGCGATCTTCAGGATCAGGCGATGGCCTATGGCAAGGGCGGCTCGCGCTACGAAGAGAATAAGCGCGCGGTCACCGAAAAATATATGGGACCGATCGTCAAGACCGCGATGACCCGCTGCATCCACTGCACGCGCTGTGTGCGCTTTGCCGAGGAAGTGGCCGGCGTCCAGGAAATTGGCGCGATTGGCCGGGGCGAGGGAATGGAGATTACCTCTTATCTCGAAGGCGCGGTGCATAGCGAATTATCCGGCAATGTCGTCGATCTTTGCCCGGTTGGCGCTTTGACTAGCAAGCCTTATGCGTTTGAAGCGCGTCCGTGGGAATTGACCAAGACGCTCGGCATCGACGTGATGGACGGCGTCGGCACCAATATCCGCATCGACAGCCGTGGTCGCGAAGTGCTGCGCGCACTGCCGCGCGTCAACGATGACGTGAACGAGGAATGGGCGACCGACAAAACCCGTCATGCGATCGACGGGCTGATGAAGCGCCGTCTCGACAAGCCTTATGTGCGCAAGAACGGCAAGCTGGAAGAAGCGAGCTGGAACGAAGCGTTTCAGGTGATAGCCGATGTGAAAGCCGGCAGTTCGGTGGCCGCGATTGCCGGCGATCTGGTGGATTGCGAGACCATGTACGCGGCGAAGAAGCTGCTGAAATCGATGGGCTCCGACATGCTGGAAGGCCGCCAGACCGGGCTGTCCTATGATGTGTCGAGCCTCGCTGCGGTGAATTTCAACACCACCATCGCTGGGATCGAGGAAGCAGATGTGATCCTGCTGGTCTCGACCAATCCGCGCTGGGAAGCGTCTTTGGTCAACACCCGCATCCGCAAGGCGGTGCGGCAGAATCATGCGAAGGTGTTCGGTATCGGACCGGAAGCGGACCAGACCTATCCGGTCGAGTGGCTGGGCGATGATATGGGCTTGCTGACGAAGCTGCCCAAGGCCCTGACGGAAGCGCTGAAAGGTGCGGAGAAGCCTGCGATCATTCTTGGCGGCGGTGCGCTCAGCATCGACGGTGCACATGGCGCTGCACTGAAATTCGCGACCAAATACAAGCTGATCAAGGATGGCTGGAACGGCTTCAATGTCCTGCATATCGGTGCCTCGCGCACCGGCGGACTGCTGCTCGGCTATGCCCATGATGGTGGTATCAAGGCGATTGCCGAGGCAAAACCTAAATTGCTGTTCGCGCTCGGTGCCGATGAAATGAATTACGAGCCGTTCAAGGACAGCTTCAAGGTCTTCATCGGCCATCATGGCGATGCCGGGGCCCATGCGGCGGATGTGATCCTGCCGAGCGCGGCCTATACCGAGAAGAACGGCACCTATGTCAATCTCGAAGGCCGGGTCCAGCGCTCCAACAAGGCGATCTTTGCACCGGGCGATGCGCGTGAGGACTGGAGCATATTGCGGGCGCTGTCCGACGTGCTCGGCAAGACCCTGCCGTTTGACAGTTTCGAGGAATTGCGCGCCGAAATGGCGAAGGATCATCCGGAGCTTTCCAACGAAGGTCTGGTGACATTCGACTGGGCGCCGCCGAAAGACCTGCCGAGCGCGCCCAAGGGGCAGGGCGTCCATCCGATCAAGGATTTCTACCTGACCAACAGCATCGCCCGCGCCAGCGGCACGATGCAGCGCTGTTCGGCGGAATTGCTGCATGCTGATGACGAGATGATGGAGGCGGCGGAGTGATCGAGACCAAAATGCCGTTCGTCCTGAGCCTGTCGAAGGACAGCCTGCGCGCGCACCGTTCATACTTCGACAAGCTCAGCACGAACGGTGTGACTGTCTTTTTTCCTCCTTGTGCGAAGCACGGGGAGGGGGACCGCGCGAAGCGTGGTGGAGGGGCCTTGGCCTCGACCCGCTGCCCCTCCGTCATCCGCCTTCGCCAAGGCTTCGGCGGACGCCACCTCCCCAAAGCTGCGCTTCAGGGAGGATATTAAATGACCGCCTATCTCCAAACTGTCCTCGGCTACGAAGCCGGCTGGTTCGTCGGCACGCTGGCTTTGGTGCTGCTGATCGCCTTCCCGCTGATGCTCGCGGTGGCGATGATCATTTATGCCGATCGCAAGATCTGGGCAGCGATTGCGCTGCGCAAGGGGCCCAACGTCGTTGGTCCTTTCGGCCTGCTGCAAAGCTTTGCCGATGGTCTGAAAGTGTTCCTGCAGGAAACCATCATTCCCTCTGGCGCCAACAAGGGCCTGTTCCTGCTCGCACCGATCATCACCTTCACCGTGGCGCTGCTCGCCTGGGCGGTGGTCCCGTTTGGCGAGAATATGGTGCTGGCCAATATCAATATCGGGCTTCTCTATATATTGGCGGTCAGTTCGCTCGGCGTCTACGGCGTGGTGATTGCCGGCTGGGCCAGCAATTCCAAATATCCCTTCTTCTCCGCCATGCGGGCCGCGGCGCAGATGATCAGCTACGAAGTATCGATCGGCTTCATCCTCATTTCGGTGGTGCTGTTTGCCGGTACCTTCAACCTGATCGATATCATCAAGTCGCAGGAAGGCCATATTTTCGGGCTGATCAACGCCTATGGCTTCAACCCGCTGCTGTTCCCGATGGCGGTGGTGTTCCTGATCGCCTCGATGGCCGAAACCGCGCGGCATCCGTTCGACCTGACCGAGGCGGAGAGCGAACTGGTCGCCGGCTACCAGACCGAATATTCGTCGATGTCCTTCGCGCTGTTCTGGCTGGGCGAATATGCCAATATCCTGCTGATGTGCGCGCTCAATGCGATCCTGTTCTGGGGCGGCTGGCTGCCACCGCTGAATGTCGACTGGATCCCGTGGTTCGACATTCCGGGCATTTTCTGGCTGTTCGGCAAGATGCTGTTCTTCTTCTTCATTTTCAGCTGGGTGATGGCGACCGTACCGCGCTACCGCTATGACCAGCTGATGCGCCTGGGCTGGAAAATATTCCTGCCCATGAGTTTGATCTGGGTCGTTCTGGTGAGCGGTTATGTGATGCTGACGAGGTATGGGTGATGAGTATTTTGGCTACCCTAGTTTTGCTAAATGCGGAATTGCCTCCGACCATTGGACCCTTGCTCGCTCGACCAATAGAGACATTTGAGTGCGTACTCCACGATCAGGCTAACGAGCATTATCCCCTGTTGTTTAAAGTAATCGGTGGGCAGGGGATTCTGGTCGATGGAAGATTGCGAGACTGGACACCGCGCAGAATCGAAGTTCTTTCCGATCCCCGGAATTTGATCAGTGATTTTCCTGACCAATATCAGGAGGTCGATGGAATTAATCGCGGCAAAGGCAATCAAGGCTTTGGATGGAAACAGCCCGGTAGTTTCAAAATTGGAATGTATATAGAAGTTCATAAAGTTGGGAATGAAAGAGACAGTGTCGTTACTTTACATGACGGATGGTCTGGAAATTTTTCTGCAACCGGCATTTGCAAACATGAACAGCTGGATCAGCAGCCGATTCAAAAACAATCGAGCGTGAAATGAGTATCGCACAACATATCAAGGCCTTCACCCTGTTCGAATTTATCGGCGCGCATCTGCTGACGCTGAAATATTTCTTCAAGGCGAAGAAGACGATCAACTATCCCTACGAGAAAAACCCGATTTCACCGCGGTTCCGGGGCGAGCATGCGCTGCGCCGCTATCCCAATGGCGAGGAACGCTGCATCGCCTGCAAGCTGTGCGAAGCGGTCTGCCCGGCGCTGGCGATCACGATCGAGGCCGAGCCACGCGAGGACGGTTCGCGCCGCACCACCCGCTATGACATCGACATGACCAAGTGCATCTATTGCGGTTTCTGCCAGGAGGCCTGCCCGGTCGATGCGATCGTCGAGGGGCCGAATTTCGAATATGCCACGGAAACGCGCGAAGAGCTGATCTACGACAAATCGAAACTGCTCGAAAATGGCGACAAATGGGAGCGGGCAATCGCGGCAAACCTTGCCGCCGATGCGCCCTATCGGTAAGGGGCGTGCAAGAATCGAACATGTCTGAGCGCGAGAATATATCCGCTAGCCCTGAGCCTGTCGAAGGGCGCTTCTCGTCGAGAGGTGCTTCGACAGGCTCAGCACAAACGGATTGGGGAAAACCGGGATTATGATCATTTCACACAATTCTGACATATTCGTCGTCCCAGCGCAGGCTGGGATCCAACCCAATATATGTTCTTCCACGATAGGCGGGCTGGGCCCCAGCCTGCGCTGGGGTGACGGAGTGGGAAGATAATGCAAATCTTCGCTTTCTATCTTTTCGCATCCATCGTGCTGGCCAGCGGCGCGTTCTGCATCTTTGCCCGCAATCCGGTGCACAGCGTGCTGTGGCTGATCCTGGCGTTTTTCAACGCCGCCGGACTGATGGTGCTGGTCGGTGCCGAATTTATCGCGGCGCTGCTGGTGATCGTCTATGTCGGTGCGGTGGCCGTATTGTTCCTGTTTGTGGTGATGATGCTCGATATCGATTTTGCCGAATTGCGCGCGGGCTTCATGAAGCACCTGCCGCTCGGCCTGTTGCTGGCGCTGGTGCTGGTGGTCGAGATCATCTTCGGCGTGGGTACCTGGCAATCTTCCGGCATGGGTGAGGCGACGGCCGCGGTCGGACCCCCAGCCGGAGCGCCTTCGAACATCGAGCAGCTCGGTGCCTTGCTCTATACCAAATATGTCTTCCTGTTCGAGGCTGCGGGCATGATCCTGCTGGTCGCCATGGTCGGCGCGATCGTGTTGACCCATCGGACCCGCGGCGGCGTCCGCAAGCAGAATATTGCCGACCAGGTCGCTCGCCGTCCCGAGGACGCGACGCGGAATACGCAGCCCGAAATTGGCAAGGGAGTCGAGCTATGATGCGAAACTCGTCGACCACAATCACCGTTAGCCCTGAGCTTGTCGAAGGGCGCTTCTCGTCGAGAGGTGCTTCGACAGGCTCAGCACAAACGGATATTCATGCAACCACTCATTCCAAAGCCGGGGAGCGGTCATGATCGGCATTGAACATTATCTCGTGGTCAGCTCGATCCTGTTCGTGATGGGCATGCTCGGGATTTTCCTGAACCGGAAGAATATCATCATCATCCTGATGGCGATCGAATTGATCCTGCTGGCGGTGAATTTGAATTTTGTCGCGTTCAGCGCCTTTCTCGGCGACATGACAGGGCAGGTCTTTGCCATGTTCATCCTGACCGTGGCGGCAGGCGAGGCCGCGATAGGGCTGGCCATTCTCGTGATTTACTTCCGTCAGCGCGGCACGATTGCCGTCGATGATGTCAACCGGATGAAGGGGTAAAGCCGGTGATTTTCAATATCGTCATCCCAGCGAAGGCTGGGATCCAACCCAATTCATGTGCTCCCACCATAGGCGGGTTAGGCCCCAGCCTGCGCTGGGGCGACGAGGTTAGTTCGTGAACAGCATCACCCTCATAGTTTTCCTGCCCCTGCTGGCAGCGATTGTCGCAGGGTTCGGCAACCGGATCATCGGCAATGTGCCGGCCAAGGTCATTACCACGGGCGCGCTGTTCGCTGCCTGTGCGCTCAGCTGGCCGGTGTTTATCGGCTTTCTGAACGGGACCAGCTCGGCTGAAGTAGTACCGGTGCTGACATGGATCGTCTCCGGCGACCTCAATTTTGACTGGGCGTTGCGCGTTGACGCGCTGACCGCGGTGATGCTGGTGGTCGTTACCACGGTGTCGGCGCTCGTGCATCTCTACAGCTGGGGCTATATGGATGAAGATCCGGACCAGCCGCGCTTCTTTGCCTATCTGTCGCTGTTCACCTTCGCCATGCTGATGCTGGTCACCGCCAACAATCTGGTGCAGATGTTCTTTGGCTGGGAAGGCGTCGGGCTTGCGTCCTATCTGCTGATCGGTTTCTGGTTCAAGAAGCCCAGCGCCAATGCCGCCGCGATCAAGGCGTTTGTCGTCAACCGCGTCGGTGACTTGGGATTCATGCTCGGTATTTTCGGTACATTCCTGGTCTTTGGCACCGTGTCGATTCCGGAAATTCTCGAAGCCGCGCCAGCAATGGCCGGATCGGCGATCACCTTTGCCGGGATGCGTCTCGACACGATGACCATTCTCTGTCTGCTGCTGTTTGTCGGCGCGATGGGTAAGTCCGCGCAGCTTGGTCTGCACACTTGGCTGCCCGACGCGATGGAAGGTCCGACCCCGGTGTCCGCCCTGATCCACGCCGCCACCATGGTGACCGCGGGCGTGTTCATGGTCTGCCGTCTGTCGCCGATGTTCGAAACTAGTCCGGTTGCCCTGATGGTTGTCACCATCGTCGGCGCTTCGACCGCGATTTTCGCCGCCACGGTTGGCCTCGTCCAGCATGATATCAAGCGGGTGATCGCTTATTCGACCTGCTCGCAGCTCGGCTATATGTTCTTCGCCGCTGGCGTCGGTGCCTATAGCGCGGCGATGTTCCACCTGTTCACCCACGCCTTCTTCAAGGCGCTTTTGTTCCTTGGCGCCGGTTCGGTGATCCATGCGATGCATCACGAGCAGGACATGCGCTATTATGGCGGTCTGAGGAAACACATCCCGTTCACCTTCTGGTCGATGATGGCCGGAACGCTGGCGATCACCGGCGTTGGTATCGTCGGGCTCGGCGGTTTTGCCGGGTTCTATTCCAAGGACGCGATCATCGAGGTTGCCTTTGCCAGCGGTACCGAAGTCGGGCAGTTCGCCTTTGGCATTGGCGTGCTGGCGGCGCTGTTGACCAGCTTCTACAGCTGGCGGCTGATGTTCCTGACCTTCTGGGGCACACCGCGCTGGATCCAGTCCGAACATATCCAGCACAGCGTCCACAAGACGCCGGAGCAGGCTGGAACGGACACCACCGGTGGCTATCATCCGCATGAAAGCCCGCTGACGATGCTGATTCCGCTCGGCGTCCTGGCGACAGGGGCGGTGTTTGCCGGCTTCCTGTTCCACAATCAATTTGTCGAAGCCGCCGAAGGCGCCGCCTTCTGGGCTGGAAGTCTGGCGTTTGACGAGCATCTGATGCACGCCATTCATGAGGTGCCTTTGTGGGTAAAACTGTCCTCGACGGTCGCCATGCTGACCGGACTTGGCACCGCGATCTTCCTGTATTTCTTCGGCAAGGATCGTCCGGCGCGTCTGGCATCGACGTTCAGCCCGCTGTACAATTTCTTCTTCAACAAATGGTATTTCGACGAGCTCTATCATCTGATCTTCATCCGCCCTGCGTTCTGGCTGGGACGGCTGTTCTGGAAGACCGGCGATGAAGGCACAATCGACCGCTTTGGTCCCAATGGCATCGCCTCGGTGATCGCCAGCGGCTCGGGCGTGATGAAACGCTTCCAGAGTGGATATCTATATACTTACGCCCTGGTCATGCTGCTCGGCCTTGCCGCTGCCGCGACCTGGATTATCGTGCAGGGAGCCGGCGCATGAACCAGCTTGATTTCCCGATCCTGTCGCTGATGATGGGCCTGCCGATGCTGGCCGCGATCATCTGCCTGTTCCTCAATGCGCAGGCCGCTCGCTGGCTGGCGCTTGTGACAACATTGGTGCTGTTCGTGCTCGGCGCGGTGCTCTGGGCCAATTACGATATCGGCGGGCCGCAATGGCAATATGTCGAGCGGGCCGAGCTGTTCGGCAATTTCGCCTGGGCGCTGGGCATCGACGGCATCTCGATGATGCTGATCATGCTGACCGTGTTCCTGATGCCGATCTGTATCGGCGCAAGCTGGGAGTCGATCCAGACCCGCGTTGGCGAATATATGGCGGCCTTCCTGTTCATGGAAGTGCTGATGATCGGCGTGTTTGCGGCGCAGGATATCTTCCTGTTCTACATCCTGTTCGAGGCGGGCCTGATCCCAATGTACCTGATCATCGGTATCTGGGGCGGCGCCAACCGGATTTACGCCAGCTACAAATTCTTCCTCTATACCCTGCTCGGCTCGGTGGTGATGCTGATCGCGATGCTGTGGATGGTGCAGGATGCCGGAACCAGCGATATTCCGACTCTGCTCAACTATGATTTCGCGCCCGAAGCGCAAACCTGGCTGTGGCTGGCTTTCTTTGCCAGTTTCGCGGTCAAGATGCCGATGTGGCCGGTCCATACCTGGCTGCCGGATGCGCACGTTCAGGCACCGACCGCAGGGTCGGTGATATTGGCAGGCGTGCTGCTGAAAATGGGTGGCTACGGCTTCCTGCGCTTCTCGCTGCCGATGTTTCCCGAAGCCTCCGAACAGTTTATCTGGCTGATCTTCGGCCTGTCGATGGTCGCCGTCGTCTACACCTCGCTGGTGGCTCTGGTGCAGCAGGACATGAAGAAGCTGATTGCTTATTCGTCGGTCGCCCATATGGCGATCGTGACGCTCGGCCTGTTCGCGTTCAACCGTCAGGGTATCGAAGGCTCGATCATCGTGATGCTGAGCCATGGACTGGTATCGGCGGCGCTGTTCCTCTGTGTCGGCGTGATCTACGACCGGCTGCACACCCGCGAGATTGACCGCTACGGCGGGCTGGCGATCAACATGCCGAAATATGCGATCCTGTTCCTGCTGTTCACCATGGCCTCGATCGGCCTGCCGGGCACCAGCGGCTTCGTTGGCGAGTTCCTGTCGCTGATCGGCCTGTACAAGGTCAACAGCTGGGTCACTTTGGTCGCAACCACAGGGATCATTCTCGGCGCAGGCTATATGCTCTATCTCTATCGCCGGGTCGCTTTTGGCGAGCTGGTGCACGAGGATGTCAAGGCCATGCCCGACCTGTCCGCGCGCGAGATGGCGCTGCTCGCGCCAATCGCCGCTGCGGTGATGTGGATGGGCGTCTATCCGGAAAGCTTCATGGCGCCGATCCGCGGTGATGTCGGAGCGCTGGTCGCCCGCATTGACCGGGCCGCTCCGGAAGGCGACGCGCATTTCAAAATGGGCGAAGCGAAACCGGCGATCAAAGATGAAGCCCATGGGGAGGCGCACTAATGAACCTTGCATCTTCTCTCTGGCTGGTATCGCCGGAAGTCTTTCTCTCGGTCTCAAGCCTGATCCTGCTACTGGTTGCGGCATGGAGCCAGGAAAAGGCCGCGCGCCTGATCACGATATTGGCGGTAGCCGCACTATTCGGCGCTTCGACACTGCTGATGGCCCTGTCGCACAATCCCGATTTCAAGGGTGGCGCCGACGCTTTTGATGGCCTCTATCGCATGGATGCTTTTGGCAGTTCGGCCAAATTGCTGATCTATCTGGCCGCGATCCTATCGCTGATCGTCGCGCCGCGCTTCTTCCAGGATGGCGGAAAATATCGCTCGGAATATCCGGTGCTGATCCTGTTTGCCACCATCGGCATGGGGATGATGGTCTCGGCAACCGACATGATGACGCTTTATATCGGTCTCGAACTGAACAGCCTGTCGGCCTATGTGCTGGCCAGTTTCATCCGCACCGATATCCGCTCATCCGAAGCCGGTCTCAAATATTTCGTGCTCGGCGCACTGGCGAGCGGGATGCTGCTGTTCGGTATTTCGCTGGTCTACGGCTTTGCCGGTTCGACCAGCTTTGCCGTGATCGGCGAAGCGCTCACCGGCGATCTGGCAACCGGTCCGTTGATCGGACTGGTGCTGGTGCTCTCCGGACTGGCGTTCAAGATCAGCGCCGTGCCGTTCCATATGTGGACGCCCGACGTTTACGAGGGCGCACCGACGCCGGTCAGCGCTTTCTTCGCCAGCGCTCCGAAAGTGGCTGCGGTAGCATTGACCGCGCGGGTGATCATCGACGCCTTTGGGGGCCAGACTTCGGCCTGGCAACAGATTATCGTCTTTGTCGCGCTGGCTTCGATCATCCTCGGTGCGGTTGCCGCGATCGGGCAGCAGAATATCAAGCGCCTGCTTGCGTACAGCTCGATCAACAATGTCGGTTTCCTGCTGATCGGTCTCGCCACCGGCACCGCTGCCGGCATTTCGGCGATGCTATTCTATCTCGCAATCTATGTCGCGATGACATTGGGCAGTTTTATCTGCGTGCTCGAGATGCGTGACAAGGATGGCAAGCCGCTGGAAAGCTTGTCGAGCCTGGCAGGATTGTCGCAAACGCGGCCCGGTCTTGCCGCTGCCTTTGCGGTGTTCATGTTCTCGCTTGCCGGTATTCCGCCGCTATTCGGTTTCTGGGGTAAGTTCCTGGTGTTTGATGCGGCGGTCGCCGCAGGCATGTTGCCGCTGGCGGTGATCGGTATCGCCGCTTCGGTGATTGGCGCGTTTTACTATATCAAGGTCGTCAAGATCATCTATTTCGATGATCCTGCCGACGAGATTGTGAAGACCGGTCACAAGGCAGAGAATATATTGATCGCGCTGCTGGCGCTGTTTGTATCGCCGCTCGGTTATCTGATGATACCATTTATTGCGCCGATCACCGCCACAGCGGCTGCGGCGCTCTTCTGACCATTTTTGTAGAGACCGTTGCCGAAACCGCATCGACCAATGCGGATCTGAAGGCTCTGTGTCTGAACGACAGCGCGCCGGAAGGCTTTTGGTTGCGGGCGGAACGACAGACTGGCGGGGTAGGGCGTCGCGGTCGCAGATGGGAAAGCCCGCAAGGGAATCTCTATTGCAGCACAGCGATTGAAATGCGCCCCGGCGATCCTGCGCCGTCCTCATTGTCCTTTGTTGCTGGGCTGGCGGTCTACGGTGCTATTCGCACCTTTCTGCCCGACGTACCGATGCTATTGAAATGGCCAAATGACGTTCTTGTCTCCGGCGCCAAGATCTGCGGAATCCTGCTGGAGCGCGTCAAGGATCAGGTGGTCGTCGGCATCGGCGTGAATATCGCGGTGGCCCCCGCGGTGGAGGGGCGCGCGGTAACGAGCCTGGCAGCGGAGGGCGCGACGACTGATGCTGCCGGTTTTCTCGATCAATTGGCCCGTGAATTCGAATCCTATGTCGGCATTTGGCGCGAAGCAGGCTTGGCTCATATACTGGAGAAATGGGAGACTCTGGCGCATCCGGTCGGCATGACCGTGACCACGAGCGACGATGGTGGTAAGAAAATCACCGGCGAATTCGTCGGCCTGAAAGCGGACGGTGCGCTACGCTTGAGAAAAGCGGACGGAACGCTTATCGAAATACGCGCCGGTGATATTTCCATCGGATAGAAGGACGAGTCGACCATGCTTTTGGCCATAGATGCTGGTAACACCAATGTTGTCTTCGCTCTCTTCGACGGCGACGATATACGCGCCCGCTGGCGGATTGCCACTGATGCCCGCCGCACGGCGGATGAATATGTCGTCTGGCTGAGGCAGCTGCTGGAGCTGGAAAGCCTGGAACTCAGCGCGGTCGATGCCGTGATCATTGGCACCGTCGTCCCTCGCGCGCTGCATAATCTGACCGTATTGTCAGAGAAATATTTTGGCGTGACCCCGATGATCGCTGGCCGCGGCGCGGCAGAATGGGGCATCGCGCTCGATGTCGAGCAGCCCGATAGCGTCGGTGCCGACCGGGCGCTCAACGTGATTGCGGCGCATCATAAATATAAACAGGATATCCTGATCATCGACTTTGGTACCGCCACCACGTTCGATGTCGCCGATTATGAAGGCGCCTACAAGGGCGGCATCATCGCGCCCGGTATCAATCTGTCGCTTGATGCACTGGTCGGCAAAACCGCCCAATTGCCGCGTATCGCACTGGAATCGCCCGAAGATGACAATGTCATCGGCACAACCACCGAAAGCCAGATGCTGATCGGCATTTTTTGGGGTTATGTTGCGATGATCGAAGGTCTAGTGGAGCGGACGAAGGCACAAATTGGCCGCCCAACAAAAATCATTGCTACCGGCGGATTAGCCGTACTTTTTGACGAACATACAGATGTTTTCGACCATCTGGAAGCAGACCTCACTCTTCAGGGCCTGCATTTACTCTATCAGCGAGCAACACACGCTTCATGACAAAACCTAAAAAAGAACTTCTCTTCCTGGCCCTCGGCGGGTCGGGCGAAATCGGCATGAATGTCAATCTCTACGGCTGTGATGGCAAATGGGTGATGGTCGATCTCGGCATGACCTTTGCGGACCCGAGCTATCCGGGCATCGACCTGATCCTGCCCGATCTGGAGTTTATCGAGAAGCACCGCAAGGATCTGCTCGGCATTGTGCTGACCCACGGTCACGAAGATCATATCGGCGCGGTCCCTTATTTTGCCGCTGATCTGGATGTGCCGCTGTTCGCAACGCCGTTTACCGCGGGACTGATCCGCCGCAAGCTGGAAGAAGTCGGTCTTGAACGGGAAGTGAAGCTCAATATCATTCCCAACGAAGGCAGTTTTGATCTCGGGCCATTCGGCTTCCGCTATCTGCCGATCGCGCACAGCATTGCTGAAGGTAATGCGATGCTGATCGACACGCCTTATGGCCGGATTTTCCACACCGGCGACTGGAAGCTTGATGACGAGCCGGTGCTTGGTGTGCCGACGGCACCGGAAGCTCTCAAAAAAATCGGCGATGAAGGCATCCTCGCCATGGTCTGCGATTCGACCAATGTCTTCAATGACAAGGCGTCCGGGTCGGAAGGCGAAGTGCGTCGCAATCTGATGCGGGTGGTCGACGAGATCGATACACGGATCGTGGTCACGACCTTCGCCTCCAACGCGGCGCGCCTGCAGACTCTGGGCGAAGTCGCCATCCATTCCGGGCGGAAGCTTTGTGTCGCCGGCCGTTCGCTCGACCGCATTATCGAGAATTGCAAGGAAAACGGCTATCTCAAGGACTTCCCGCCGACCGTGGATTTCCAGGAAGCGATGAGCCTCCCGCGCAATGAGGTGATGATTATCGCCACCGGCGGTCAGGGCGAGGCGAGGGCGGCGCTCGGCCGGATTGCTGGCGACAGCCATCAGATCAAGCTGTCCGAGGGCGATCATGTATTATTTTCGTCGAAACAGATTCCCGGCAATGAAATCGCGATTGGCCGGATACAGAACCAGCTCGCGGCCAAGGGCGTCGTCATGATCACCGAACGGCAGGAGCATATCCATGTGTCCGGCCACCCCGGTCAGCCCGAACTGGCGCAAATGTATGAGTGGATCAGGCCGGAAATCCTGGTGCCCGTCCATGGCGAAATTCGCCATATGAAAACGCAGGTTCGCTTTGGTCTGGAGCAGGGTGTTCCCAAAGCGATATTCCAGCAGAACGGCGATGTCGTGCGTCTGGCCCCCAATGGTCCGAAGATATTGGGGCAAGAACGCACCGGACGGCTTGTCGTGGATGGCGATGTCATCATTCCCGCCGACGGGAAAACCCTTAATGACCGCCGCAAGACCGCGCATAACGGGATGATCTCGGTCGCCATCGGTCTGGATTCGCGAGGCAATATATTCGGTCAGCCGGTGCTGAAAATGCACGGCGTTCCGCTTGAAGAAGACGAGGAAGATTTTCTCGATGAGATGATCGACAAAATCAACGCCAAATATTCCAAGCCGGTGGGCGATATCGACAAGTTCAATGAATCGATCCGCCTGCTGATTCGCCGCAGTGCGACCGAGTGGACGGGCAAGAAACCGATCGTTTCGGTGCTCACCATAGAGGCTTAGCAGGTCATGCAACTTACCTCGGTCATAGCGATATATGTTCTTTTCTGGGTAACCGCGGCGTTCATCATCCTGCCGATCGGAATCCGCAACCACCATGAATCCGGGGTTAAAATGGTCAAAGGCCAGTCGGATGGTGCGCCGGTCAATTTCCGGCCGCTGCGGGTGTTGTTGCTGACGACGCTGCTGGCGACGGCCATGTTCGGCTTATTCTATCTCAACTATGTCTATGGCTGGATCAGCATGGACACGATCGATTTCTTCAACAGCCGGGAACGGATGCAAGACGTCTGATCCCAAGGCCTGACCCTAGTTGCGCAAACGCTCGATCGCCTGCGCCAGCGACACATAAAGCTTGCCGACGTCCGATGACAGCAGGGTCACGCTGATCGCGCTGCCGTCGCGGGTCGCGAGCACGCCGCGCAGCATCGCTTCGAAATCATGAATGTAGCGGTTAACATGCTCGCGGAACTCGTCATTGCCGGAATATTGCGCCAGGATCTCGCGTACTTCTCTATTGTCGAGCAGCCGAACGGCGCGCCGCGTGAAAATGCCGCGATCGCCTTTCAAATAGGCAGCCCATTCCATGTCGGTGACATCGTTGGACAGGATTTTGCCGACATCGATCGAGATCGAGTTGAGGGATTCGGTCAGCTGCGCCACGCGGCGGGTGAAATTCTCGTCGCTGCTTTGCTCTGCCTTTTCCTTGGCGAACAGGATGCGCTGTTCCAGCTTGATCGTCATATCCTCGATCGCGGCCAGCTGGTCGGTGAGATGGGCGGCGGTGGACTGGGTCGTTGCAACCGCGCTCGACACCGCCTGTTCCAGTTTCGGCGCGATCGAGGCGATCTTGTCGTCGATAATCCGATTGAGCGCCTCTTCGCTCATTTTCTCAAAGGCTTCGGTCGAGCCGGCGATCGAATTTTCAAGCGCTTGCCGGGAATGTTCGGACGCCTGTTTGGCGGTTTCCTTGACCCGCAACAGCGCGCTGATCATCTTTTCGCCAGCGCTTTCGGCCAGCGCTTCATTCTGCTCCCGCACCGCTTCGATCGCTTCCGAAATCTCGGCGATTTGCTGAACAATCGAAACGCTCGCCTCGTCGCCGGTTTCGCGCAACTGGCGCAGCCGGTCCTGCTGGTCGCTGATCGAATGGTCGGTCTGTGCCACCTGTTGCGCGACGCGGCCCGCGTCTTCCTGCGCCTTGCGCGCTTCGCGGGCGATCTGGCCGTATAGCGCCAGGCTTTCCTGCGATTTCTCCGACACCCGTTCGAATGCAGCGGGCAGGGTCTCATCCATTTCGCGGGCGCTGCTGTCGAGGGCGACGAGCAACGTCTCCATCCGTTCGATCATGCCATCGGCGACGCCATAGCCGTTTTCGAGCGATTGTTGCAGGGCGGCGCTATTCTGTTCCATGGCGGTCATGGCAAAGGCCAGCTTCGCAGTCTTTTCGCCGCTCTCATTGTCGAGGGTTTTGACGTTCTCGGCAATGTCGGAGATATTCTGGTTGAGGTTATCCGCCAGCGCTTTCAGGCGGGCTTCCTCCTTGTCGGCAATCTCGCCCGCACTGGCCAGAGCCGTTTCCAGCGCATCGAGATCGGCCCGCATCGCCGCTGCCGAATCCGACGCTTCGGTCGCCAGTCGAGCCCGTGTTTTGTGGATCGCTTCGACGCTTTCCGCGGTGGTTTTTCGCAACAGGCTGGTCAGTTGGCTCGCGCCCGCTTCGGCTTCCTGCAGCTGTTCGGTCAGGCTGGCCTTGATCAGTTCGGCTTCGGCCGCCAGATTTTCCACCGCCTGGGCAGATTTGTCGGTCACGGAAGCAAGGGTCTGCTGCGCGGCCGCACCGACGTCCCGGATTTTGCCAAGCGTTGCCATCATCTCGGTCATTTCGGCATGGGCGGATCGTCCGGCGTTGCCGATCTGGTTGGTTACGTCCTTGGCGGTGTTGATCACCACCGGCAAATGTTCGCGCAGCTGTTCCAGATTCTTGTAGGCCGTGCCGCCGACCTCATCCAGTTTGTGCATCGTGCCGAGACCGTCGTCGAGAGATTTTGCGATCAGATCAGCCGCGGCGGTGAGTTTGGCAGAAGACTGCTGTCCGAGCGTTTCTAGCTCGCGGCTTTCCTGGCCGAGAAATTCGCGGGCGACGCTGAGCTCATTGTTGACCGTTTTCAGGCGGGCCTCGAGCAATTCGGATTCAGCGCGCAGCGAAACGGCCACATCGGCAAAGCGGCTTGCTTCGCGCGTGCTGTTGCGCATGTAGAGCAGATAGGCGATGCCAAGCGTGATCACCGGCAGACACCATTGCGTCAGCAGGTCAATGCCGGCCTTCGGCGTCGGCATTGTTGTAAAAATGTCGCGATTGGCCCACAGGAAAAATCCGGTCCAGCCGACCGCAGCAATGGCTAGCAGCAGCAGTGGCAGCAAACGGGAGCGGCTCGGCCCGGGACCGGAATCGGCAGCATAATGGTCCCAGCCATCGTCTGCATGTTCATCGCTATTTTGCTGATTTTCTTCGGAAAAATCGGCCTGTTCCGTTTGCCCGTCCGGCGCTTCCCGCGCTTCGCTTGCGGTTGCTTCTGTCCGGTCGTCATCGGGACGTTCATCCCGATCGCGCCACATCCCGATAATCTTGGAGTCACCTGCCATGACCCTGTTTAACACAATCTCAGATCATAGAAACCATAAGTTAACCATATCATGTGTAAACGGCAGAAATGTCATTTGATTATGGAGCTTTGGATGCCGCTCTGACGGCTGCGGTGGGGGATGACCAACCCCTTATTGCAGAATTGCGTGCGGCCTTTCTGGAAAGCGCGAAACGGCAGGTTGATTTGCTCGGACGAGCACGTTGCGATGCCAATTGGGAATATGCCGCCTGGCGTCTGAAGGGGCTGGCCGCGAGTTTCTCCGCGATCAAGATCCTGCAACTCGCCGACGAAGCCGCCCATTCCGCGCCGGGCGATCCGGTCATCCTGCGCAAACTGGAACGCGCTGTTTCCGCTGTCGAGGCCCATCGGGACTGATAGCCCGCCTCCGACGTGTCGCGTTCGTCGGCATCACTAGAATATTGGGTAATGCCTCGGCTTAAATTTCCGTTTTCGCTTCAATTTAGGACCTTCCGGTGCGACGTGTTGGGAGCCGAAAGCTGCCGTTGACCGTTGGGTGCTGGTTGCTATTGTGCGAGAATGTTCCGCAATTTCTTGACCGCAGCAGCTTGCTTGGCGCTAGGTGCTTGTTCGGACTCCTGTTCCAATGAGGTTGTCACAAGGATAATCTCGCCAGATGGGCAGCGGGAAGCTGTGATGTTCCAGCGTGATTGCGGTGCAACGACGGGGTTCTCAACTCAAATATCCGTCCTAGAATCGGGAGACCCGCTTTCCGGAGGTGGTAATACCTTTCGCGCAGACGATGATCATGGTGCTGCACGTATAGGAGCTTGGGGCGGGTCCTGGGCTGAAATGAATTGGTTGAGCACAGATCAATTGCTCATCCGCTATGCTGCTAACTCTCGATTATTCGAACAGGACACCGACGTTTCCGGCGTGGAAATAATTTACGAAGTTGTCGGCGACTAAAGCCCGCCAGTCACCTTCCCACGCGCATGCTGCCGCAGGACTTCTATAAATTCCTTTTCGATTACGGACGTGAGATACGTATGACAAGACTTTTAGAATGATATGCCGCTCCCTACTTCTAGCGGCATTCAGCATCATGTTGAGCGGCTGTTCATACGTCTATGATCTATTGGCCGTAGTGCACGATGGTCATGTGATGTTTGTCGTCGACTCAGATTCTCCAAGCCATCCAGATTGCGTGCGCACGATAGAAGTTGTTTCAGTCCAACGCCGCTCTGTCGAAGCTGCGCCAGGCGATGACCGAACGCGCACGGGATACGGTACAGTTTGGCGCGACGAGGTTGAATACGAAGATGAATGTGAAAACCAGTTCCCATTTGCTTACGGTCATAGGTTGAATGGCACTCAGCGTCCTCACCATGGTTTAGTCCAACCGAAGCCGCTCACCCGAAACGTTGTTTATGAAGTCACCACCCAAACCGGAGCGACGGGTTACGGAGGTGGTCGGTTTATCATTCGCGCCGATGGCAGAGTTGAGAACCTCCCTACTTCATAGCGTCTAGTGTCCGTATTCGCTTTTTCGACACTAAAGACCGTCATTCCGGTTCCCACCCAAAAGCGGAGATTCAAACCGATATACCGGAGAATATCCCTTGGCATCACCGGACGCCACCATCTATGGACAGGAACATGCTTCCTCTTCATCGTTCGGGACCCCAATATTCGTGAAACTGGCACTGATTTCTCTGGCAAAGGACGATCTCGACGGACATGGGCCGATTGCCCTGCTGCCGTTGTTTGCCGGCACGCTGCTCGATCTGCAGGTCAACGCCGCGCAACGCTTTGGCTGCGAAAAATTTATCTTCCTCTGTCCGGTAACCCATGGCGCTTTGTTGCAGAAGATCGACGCCATGAAGCAGCAGGGGCTGGATGCCGAATATGTCCGCAGCCCCAGCGATCTGGTGCAATATGCCAGCGATCAGGATCATATAATCTATATCGCCGACGGTATCTTGCCCAATGACGAGATCATCGAGCAGCTGAGCGGTGCACCGCAGGAATTGCTGTTTACCGTGCTCCACGCCGAGGAATATCAGGAATTCGAGCGGATCGACCTGAACCAGCGCTGGCTGGGGATCGTCTCGCTCAAGGCATCGCGGCTGGTGGCGATGATCGATATCCCGGATGATTGGGAGATCGGCTCGGCTCTGCTCAGAACGGCGGTTCAGGCCGATTGTCCGCGAGCGATCATCTCGGACCGCAGGATGGGCTCCGGCGCAATCGCCCATCTCCAGAGCGAAATCAGCGCGGCGCAATTCACCCGGCGCAAATTGAAAAATATGCCGGCGCGCAAGGATAATTTCCTCAATCGCTTTCTGTTGCGCCCCTTGATCAAGCGCAGCCTTCCCCGGCTCTGGACCAAAAAAGCGGCGCCACAATATCTCCAGATCTTCACCCTGTTTTCTGGCCTCATGGCGGTCGTGGCGGCGGTTTTTGGCTATTTCGTTGCCGCCCTAGGCCTGTTCTTTGCTGGCAGCATCGCGCAATTGACCCGCGCCTCGATGGTGCAATTTGACACCGCCCTGAAAGTCCGGGACTGGACCGGTCTGGCGCTCGATTTGCTGGTTGCAGCCGGCGTAGCGATTCTTCTGCTGCAAGCCTCTGATGTCATGACTTTGGTCCCGAATCTGGTGATTTTTACGCTGCTGCTGGCCCATCTCCTGCTGTTGAAAACCGGACCGGACAATATCCGGTTGGCGCTGTTGCAGCCGGATATGCGATTGGTGCTGCTGATCCTGCTTCTGACGACTATTTTCGTGCCGATCAGCTATGGCATCTATGCCGCCGCGCTCTACTCTGGCCTGTCCCTTGTTTTCGACCGCTATCTGGCGATAAAATCGTCGAAAAGGCCGGACTTTGAGGACCTATAGTGAAATATTCAACTTAGCGGCTTGTTAACCACATTGGGGTACGGCCTATGCATGGCAGAGCAAGTTTTTCCGATGGATCGAACCAGGCATGTTGACATTATCCGCCACGCGAGTGCGATGGCCGATAAAGCCGCGTTTGTGGCTGATGATTTTGCACGAGCTCTGTTTCCGAGAACGGACGTGGTTTTCAATGATCGCATGCGATCAAACGCGCGGCAATATCTGCGCAGCGCCATCGGCAGGGTTGAAACCCGGATCTGCCAGATCGCGACCCGGGACCTCGGCGTCACCCACGAAAAACTGCTGAGCATCGGCGAAGGTGCTGATGGACAGAGCTTTGCCGTGCTGGAGCACAGCGGTCTCCTGAATACGGTTGAAATCGTCCAGCATCTGTTTGTCAAAACCCAGCAAAGCGAGCTGGCAGCACGATTGCTGCAAAAGATTTCGCAGCAAGATCTCGAATCGACGCTGACCCGCCATCTCGACCATGAAGATTCCGTGGTCGCGGAAGCCGCCATGGGCTTGCTGGTTGCGCAATCGAAGACCACCGGTGCCTCAGGCGAAATCGCCGCCAGTCTCGCAGACCTGCCGCCGGAGATTGTCTATGCTTTTGTCTGGCCGGTGACGGCCGCGCTGGCCCGTCTTACCGGCTTCCCCGGCCAGCAGTTGCAGCAGGCGGCGGAACGGCTGCTTGCCGCTCATGACGAGAGTAGCGGCGTCGCGCGCAAAGCCGAGCGCTTGGCCCAGCTGCTTGACCAATCGGGGACGGATCAAGACCGCGTACCGCATCCGATGAGAGACGGGCTGACCCTGTTTGTCGCGCGGCTGGCCCGGCAATCCGGTCTGAGCACCGATCAAATTATAACTTTCACGGCCGAGCCGAATATGGCGCGACTGGTTGTCGTGATGCGTGCGATCAATATTCCGGTACAAGACGCCCTGTCGATCTTTGCTGCACTGGATGGCGGCGACCATATCCTGACCGCGGCAACCTATGGCGAGACCGATCGGGACCGCTCTCTGGCGCTGGTATCCAGGTGGGCGTCACCCAATGCTTATCAGAATGCCGAGCGCATTCTTTCCAGTGACCTTCTGGGTGATCAGGGAAAATGACCACTGCCCGCAAACTGACCGAGCCGGTCATGGGGCAGGTCGATGCCGATGGCTTGCTGCTATCGGCCGATCCGCTGCTCATGCAGCTCCATTTGCGCTGTGGCGGCGCCGAAGGCGGACCCTTGGCGGTTCCCGAACTGGCCGAGCTTTGCCGTCTCAGCCGGCGGCTCGGTATGAACCTGTCGCGTCCGGTGCAGGCGTCAGACGACGATTGCCGCATCGAAATGTGGGTTGAAACCCGCTTCACGTCATCAGAAAAACAACAACCGCTCAGCCTTTCGATCATCGACTGGAAAGAATATCCCGACGACGAAAGCGACAAGATGGATCCGGCGCGCGAGCGTGATTTCGACCGGCTGGAAGGCCGCGGCGCAATTCGGACCGACGCGGCGCTGCGGATCATTGTCCAGCAAATGCCTGGAGAGCCGGCACAGAATGCCGATGCCGTTGGCCAGTCGCTGCTTGATATATATGACGTGATTCCGCCATCAGCGCATGCCCGACTGCTCGAGGCCGTGGCGGAAAGACAACCGATCCGCAACCAGCGGATGCGGGCGAAAATTGGCGCGCAGCGTCTGTTCATACTGCATGGCTATCCGCTGATCGACAAGCTGGGTCTGTTCGCAGGCTATCGCTTCACGGCGATGCCCGATGACCCGGCCAGCGATCCAGAGGCCAGCGAGGATGATATAAAGCCTGTCGGCGGAAAATTGATTAGCGACAGTCTGTTCGGTCTGCAACTGGGACCGGCCCTGCGCCAGCCGCTCGGCAAGATCATCGCCAATGCCGAAACGATCAGCGCCAAACTGGAAGGCCCGCTGCGCGGCGACTATGCCAGCTATGCCAAGGATATTGCCTCTGCCGGACGGCATTTGCTTGATCTGGTCAATGATCTGTCTGATCTGGAAGCGATCGAGCGCCCGGAATTCACCGTGGCCGGGGATAGTATCGATCTGGTCGACCTCGCCCACCGCGCGGCAGGGCTGCTGGCGGTCAAGGCGGCGGACCACCAGATACGCATGGAGCTGCCTGCCGAAGGTGAAAAACTCCCTGCCAGCGGCGAATTCCGCCGCTCGCTGCAAATTCTCGTCAATCTGATTGGCAACGCGATCCGCTATTCGCCCGATGGTTCGGCGATCAAGCTGCGCGTTTCTGCCGAAGAAGGCTTTTCCCGCATTTCGGTGACCGACCAGGGTGATGGCATCGCCGAAGTCGATCAGGAGCGGATTTTCGAGAAATTTGAGCGTCTCGGTCGGTCCGGGGATGGAGGTAGCGGATTGGGACTGTTCATCTCTCGCCGGCTCGCCCGGGCAATGGGCGGCAGCCTGACCGTGGACAGCGCTGCCGGTGAAGGCTCAACCTTCACGCTGTCCCTTCCGACACAGAAAAAGCCATAAAAAAAGGGGAGCGCAAGCGCCCCCCGATTTCTGATATTTGTTCGTTCTAGCGCTTGTCGATCTGCACATAGTCGCGCTTGGTCGGTCCGGTATACAGCTGACGCGGACGGCCAATACGCTGGCCCGGATCGGAAATCATCTCGTTCCACTGGGCCACCCAGCCGACGGTGCGGGCGAGGGCGAATAGAACGGTGAACATGGAGGTCGGGAAACCAATCGCCGACAGGATGATGCCCGAATAGAAATCGACGTTCGGGAACAGCTTCTTCTCGATGAAATAGGGGTCGTTGAGCGCCATTTCCTCAAGCTGCAGCGCCACCTCGAATACCGGATCCTTGACCTTCAGCGTCTCAAACACTTCGCGGACGGTTTCCTGCATCACCGAAGCACGCGGGTCGTAATTTTTGTAGACCCGGTGGCCAAAGCCCATCAGCCGGAACGGATCGTCCTTGTCCTTGGCGCGCGCGATATATTCCGGAATGCGATCGGGATGGCCGATTTCCTTCAACATGTTGAGCGCCGCTTCATTGGCGCCGCCATGCGCCGGGCCCCACAGGCAGGCAATGCCCGCCGCGATACAGGCAAAAGGATTGGCACCGGAAGAACCGGCCAGGCGGACGGTCGAGGTGGATGCATTTTGCTCATGATCGGCATGGAGGATGAAAATCCGGTCCATCGCCTTTTCAATCGCCGGATTCACGACATATTCCTCGGCCGGAACACCAAAGGTCATGCGCAGGAAATTGCCAGTATAGGACAGTTTATTGTCAGGATAGACGAACGGCTGACCGATCGAATATTTATAAGCCATCGCCGCAATCGTCGGCATCTTCGCGACCAGCCGGTGGCTGGCGATCCTCCGCTGGGCCGGATCGTTGATATCGGTGCTGTCATGATAGAAAGCCGACAGCGCGCCAACCACACCGCACATGATCGCCATCGGATGGGCGTCGCGGCGAAAACCCTGATAGAAGCCGCGCAACTGCTCGTGCACCATCGTGTGCAGGGTGATTGTGTTGGTGAACTCGGCAAATTCATCTTCGGTCGGCAATTCGCCGCGCAGCAGCAGATGGGCGACTTCCATGAAGCTGCTGTTCTCGGCCAGCTGTTCGATCGGATAGCCGCGGTGCAGCAACACGCCTTCGCCGCCGTCGATGAAGGTCAGTTCGGACTCGCAACTGGCGGTCGAGGTAAAGCCCGGGTCATAGGTGAATGCACCGGTCTGGGCGTATAATTTGCGGATATCTACGACATCGGGGCCGACTGTGCCCGTCAGAACCGGATATTCGAAATTGTCGCCGTTGATGCTGAATTTTGCGTTATCGCCCACGATATTGTCCTTTCTGCTCCTGAAACTCAGGTTTTTTCCATTTGATCTGCAAGACGCCCCAAAGACTCTTCCTTGCCAAGAAGTATCAGGACGTCAAAAATTCCGGGTGAACTGGTGCTTCCTGTCAGTGCGGCGCGCATAGGTTGTGCGAGCTTTCCCAACCCCAATTCGGCAGACTCTGCGATCGCTTTTATGACTTCTTCCGTTGCCTCGAGCGTCCAGTCATCCAGATCAGTCAAGGCAAAGTGAATCGATTTAAGCAGCGTCCGTGCGGCAGCGTCTAGCAGATTTTCTGCCCGTTCGTCGAGAACAAGTGGGCGTTTTTTAAAGAGAAAAAGACTGGATTCGGCCAATTCGATGAGATTTTTCGCGCGGCTCTTCAAAACCGGCATGGCCTGACCCAGCAATTCGCTATCCGAAGCGGACAGGGACCGGCCCAGATCCTGCTCGATCCACGGCGTGGCGTTCCGCACCAAGTCGGCATCTTCGGCATCGCGCATGTAATGGCCGTTCAGATTTTGCAGCTTCTTGGTGTCAAAGCGCGAAGGTGATTTGCCGACGCCTTCCAGTGCAAACCACTTGATCGCCTGCGCCCGCGAGATGATCTCGTCATCGCCATGACCCCAGCCGAGCCGCAGCAGATAGTTGAACATCGCGTCCGGCAATATGCCCATGTCGCGATAGGCGTCGACGCCCAGCGCGCCATGGCGCTTCGACAATTTCGCGCCGTCATTGCCGTGGATCAGCGGGATATGCGCATAGAGCGGCTCCGGCCAGCCCATCGCCCGAATCAGCGCCAGCTGACGGAAGGCGTTGTTGAGATGGTCATCGCCGCGGATCAGATGGGTGACGCCCATGTCATGATCGTCGACCACCACCGCCAGCATATAGGTCGGCGAGCCGTCGGAGCGCAGCAGAATGAAATCATCGATCTCGCTATTCTGCACCGAGACATCACCTTGTACCATGTCGGCAATCGTCACCTTGCCACCGGTTTCGGTTTTCAGCCGGATCACAAACGGCGCGCCTTCCGGAGCTTCCGAAGGATCGCGGTCGCGCCAGCGGCCGTCGTAGCGCATCGGCTTTTTCTCGGCTTTTTGCTGCTCGCGCATCGCGGTCAGCTCTTCCGGCGAAGCAAAACATTTATAGGCATTGCCGGAGGCCAGCAATTCATAGGCAACCTCGGCATGGCGCTCGGCGCGTTCGGACTGGAATATGGTTTCGTCGTCCCAGTCGAGGCCGAGCCAGTCGAGCCCCTCGAGGATCGCGTCGATCGCTTCCTGGGTCGAGCGCGCTTTGTCGGTGTCTTCGATCCGCAGCAGCGCCTTGCCGCCGTGATGACGGGCGAACAGCCAGTTGAACATCGCCGTCCGGGCACCGCCGATATGCAGAAATCCGGTGGGCGAGGGGGCAAAACGGGTGACCACCCCGTTTGTCTGTTTCGGCTGATCGGCATCTTTTGAATTCACGCTGGCTTTGTCCCTGTGATAGGTTTTGTGAAATGCGGGGTAGAGTCAGCCCGAGGAGCGCCAGAGGCACCGGTTCCGGACCGATTGCTGACGCCCTTAGCATGCTGTTTCATCCGCGACAATTGCCAGATTTCTGGCGCGCCTGTCTGCCGTTTGAAAAGCTGGAAAGGCAGCTGGAACGGGAGCGCGACCAATTGCCCTTGTGGGTGCCGGTGGCGCTCGGCTCAGGAATCGCTGCCTGGTTCGGTCTGGCCAATCCGGCCTGGTGTCTGGCTTTTGTCAGCCTGTGCGGCGGAGTGGCCTTGCTAGCCGCCACCACCGGACGAGGATCGCGCGCGGACAAGGCGCTCTTCTGGTTCGCGCTGCTCGCCGCCATCGGTTGCGCGCTGATCTGGTTCCGCTCGTGGAGCGTGGCTGCCCCGGTGCTGGAGCGACCGATTGTGACAATTTTCAATGCCGAGATCGAGGAAGTCGAGCATGTATTGGCGCGCGATATGGTGAGGTTGACGCTGCGCACCGGCGACGATCCCGCGCTACCACCGCGGGTGCGCGTGAATGTCCCGCTGGAGAAAGCCGACCCCGATTTGCAGGACGGCGCGCTGATCCAGCTGCGCGCCCGATTGATGCCGCCGGCGATGCCGGCGCTTCCCGGGGCCTATGATTTTTCGCGTCGCGCCTGGTTTCAGGGATTGGGCGCCACCGGGCAGTTGCTGGGAAACATCACAATCATGAGGCGAGCGAACCCCTTGTTCGCCATGGCCGGGTACCGGCAGCGGCTGTCCGCGCATGTTCAGTCGCAAATGGCCGGTGCAGCGGGCGCGATTGGCGCGACGCTGGCCACCGGCGATCGCGGTGCGATTGATGAAGCGGATGCCGAAGCAATGCGCCGCAGCGGGCTGGCGCATCTGCTCTCGATCAGCGGCCTGCATGTGACGGCGGTGGTCGGGGCGGTCTATCTGCTGGTGCTCAAGCTGCTCGCACTATCGCCGCCGCTGGCGCTGCGCTTCCGGTTGCCGGTTGTGGCGGCGGGGTGCGCGGCGCTGGCGGCGCTGGCCTATACGCTGCTGACCGGTGCGCAGGTGCCGACGATCCGGGCCTGTGTCGCTGCCCTGCTGGTGCTGGTCGCGCTGATGATGGGGCGCAGCGCGATCACCCTGCGGATGGTCGCGGCGGGGGCGCTGTTCGTGCTGATCTTCTGGCCGGAAGCGCTGGTCGGACCCAGCTTTCAACTGAGCTTTGCTGCGGTCACCGCGATCATTGCCCTGCACGATCATCCGCGGATCAAGAATATGTTCATGCTGCGCGAGGAAAGCTGGCTGCGCAAGGCAGGGCGGTTCGCGCTGTCGCTGTTCCTGACCGGTCTGGTCGTCGAGATCGCGCTGATGCCGATCGCGCTCTACCATTTCCACAAGGCCGGGCTCTATGGCGCGCTCGCCAATATCATCGCCATTCCGCTGACGACCTTCGTGATCATGCCATTGGAGGCGCTGGCTTTGCTGCTCGACAGCGCCGGGTTGGGCGCGCCGGTCTGGTGGGCCTGTGAAAAGGCGCTGACCGGGCTGATTGGTCTTGCGCATTTTGTCTCGAGCCGCCCCGGCGCGGTAACGATGCTGCCGACCATGCCGGTGATCGCGTTCGCATTCGTGCTGCTCGGCGGTCTCTGGCTCTGTCTGTGGCGGGAGCGCTGGCGCAGGCTCGGGCTGATCCCGGCTCTCATCGGCGCGCTGATCATCGCAACAACCCGGCCGCCCGATATCTATATCACCGGCGACGGCCGTCATGTCGGGATTCGCAATGACCGGGGTGATCTGGCGATGCTGCGCACCCGCAGCGGCGATTTCATCCGCGATATGATCCGGGAGAATGCCGGTGTCGAGGGGGAATCGCAGGCGCTGGAAGACTGGCCCAATGCCGATTGCAATCCGGACTCCTGTCTAGTGACCCTGCGCAACGCAGGCCGCGACTGGCAGATCCTTGCCACCCGCAGTTCTCACTATATCCCGGTTATTGCCTTATCCGCAGCCTGCCGCCGCGCCGATATTGTGGTCAGCGAACGATGGTTGCCGCAAAGCTGTCAGCCGCGCTGGCTCAAGGCCGATCGCAATCTGCTGGGCCAGGTCGGCGGCATGACTATCAATCTGGAAAATCAGAAAATTTCGACCGCGCTCGGCTGGACCGGTGACCACCAATGGACCCGCTATCGCTCCGCCGACGACCGCGGCCACTAGTCAGTGAAGTGGTAACGTCGTCATCAACTCGGATAAGCCCCTGCTTTTAAAAGTAGGGGTTGAGGGGGCTCTCGGCAGAAAGGTGTGATGCGAGGAGGATTAAATCCTCCCCGGCACGGGGAGGGGGACCGCGCGAAGCGTGGTGGAGGGGGCGTGCGTCTGAACGCCGCGCCTAGGCCAGAGCCCCCTCCGTCAGCCACCTTCGCCAAGGCTACGGCGGCTGCCACCTCCCCGCAGACGGGGAGGATTTTTGTTGGCAATCGCAGTAAGTTGTGCCGTTAGTCCTTAGCCTGTCGACCCGAAGGGCGAGCGAAGCTCAACGCCGTCTATAGACGATAGGCGTGGTTCGACAAGCTCGCCACTAACAGCATTGCTGTCATCGCGGCGAGGCGGGCCGAGGCTTCCACCTTGCTGAAACAGAGTCTAATAGCGGCGCAGCAATCCTGCCATCTTGCCCTGTATGCGCACTTCGCCCGCGCCATAGACCTGCGGTTCATAGGCGGCATTGGCGGGATCGAGACGGATGCGCGCGCCATCCTTGCGCAGATATTTCAGCGTCGCTTCTTCGTCGTGGATCAGCGCAACGACAATCTCGCCATCGCGCGCCACTTCGGTTTTCTGGATCAGCGCATAATCGCCGTCGAGGATGCCGGCGTCGATCATCGAATCGCCGGACACTTCCAGTGCATAATGTTCGCCGGGACCAAGCAGGGCCGCCGGAACGCTGAGCGCCGACTGGCCTTCCAGTGCCTCGATTGGCGCGCCGGCGGCGATCCGCCCGTGCAACGGAATTTCGATAACATCATTGTTGGCGGCGGCCGGCGCCGGATTGGAAATCACCTCGCGCACCGTGGTTTCAGGATGCAGGGCAATGACATTGGAATGGGTCGTCTCTCCGACACCGCCCTCGGGCAGCTTCAGCACTTCCAGCGCCCGCGCCCGGTTGGGCAGGCGGCGGATGAAGTCCCGCTCCTCGAGCGCACTGATCAGCCGGTGGATGCCGGATTTCGACTTCAGCCCCAGCGCCTCCTTCATTTCCTCGAACGAGGGGGACACGCCGCTATCCTTGAGTTTTTCATCAATGAAACAGAGGAGTTCGTGTTGTTTCTGCGTGAGCATGTCCAAGATCCTGTTCTGGGAACGAATACGGAACAATTAAGAAACAAAACGGGCCAAGTCAAGCAGGAAGTGATTATCCCCTTGTCAGAATGGCAGGCGACATGGCCAATTTGATCCGCGGCCCCGATGGCGCTATTCGCGTTGTCGCGTAGCGGTCGTTCCGCGAGGAACATTCGGCACGGGAAACACGTGCCTTTTAATTCGGGAGCCTAGTCTTCAGGAAATATTTTTCGGTTCTTGGCGCAATATAGTGCTTCATCGGCGGTGGTGAACAACGTCTGGGGATTATATTTGCCATCCTTGGAAGCGAAAGCGAAGCCCACCGATACCTTCAGTGTCAACAGACAGCCGTTCCACTGTATGGGCCTGAGAAGGCCGGCAATAAGAGACTGTAATTCCGCCTTCGTCTGGGTGCGCGATACCGAAGAGGGCAGCAACACGGCAAATTCGTCGCCGCCAATCCGGGAGACCAGATGCGCGTTGACGAACGCCTTGCGAAGATGATCCGCAAGGTTGACAAGACAGGCGTCGCCAGCAGCATGACCCCAGCGATCGTTGATCTGCTTGAAATCGTCGATGTCAAACAGGATCAACGTGCCGACGTCATCCGATGCAGGTCCATTATCCGGCTGGTCCAGAAAGCGCTGAAAACGTGCCCTGTTGGCAACGCCGGTGAGCGGGTCGCATTCCGCTTGCGCCCGGAGAACTTCCCATCGCCTGCGATCGTCTGTAATATCCTGCTTCATGCCAAACAGCATCTCGGTCCGCCCGTTCGAGCCCCGTGTCGCTGCGGTAATTCGTATCCAGCGTTCGATTCCGTCAGGTCGCACGATGCTCGCGTCCAGTGTGAAACCATTGCGATTCTCTATCGCCTGCGTTCGTTTCCGCTCGAGCAATTCGCGCGATTCTTCGCTATAAAGTTCGATGGTGGCATCGCGGTCCAGGCTGCGGTCGCTAGTCAGGCCGAATATATCAAAGACGCCATCCGTCCAGTCAAGCCGTTCGCTTGCAAGATCGCATGACCATGCGCCAATGGAAACCAGTGGCGCGGCCTGGTCAAACAGGTCCAGAGACCCCAGCCGTTGATCCAGATTTGTCGATGTTGTGTTATAAAAACTGTTTGAATTTAATTGGTTCATTGGCTCCATCATCAACTGCGGCCTGAAGCTGAATTTCAGCAAGGACAAGCGAAATTGGGTAGCCCTGTCATGTGAAGATTTCGTTTACCGTGGTCCGAGAACGTCAGACAGGTGGGGCCAAATCGAAACGGGAAATGCTGTCAGGCCTTGCCCGTCGCCTATATTGTCCGGATTGGGTATCGAGCCGGTTGAAGCTATCAATTCGCACACACCTCCGGCCAAACCGCAACCCGCGCTCTGTCAAACCGATGCTGATGTTCGAAAGCGCCGCTATCGAGAGATTGACGCGATCACCTGGGCCAATTTGTCCCGCACGTCGGCGGCGGCCTGTTTCAGTTGCGGATTGTCGATAGCCTGCATGGAGGCGAGCGGATTGATTGCGGCCACCTCCACCTCGCCATCGGCCTTTTGCTGAACCACCACATTGCACGGCAACATCGTTCCGACCTTGTCCTCGAGTTGGAGGGCCTGGTGAGCGAGCGTTGGGTTGCAGGCACCCAGAATGGTGTAGGGCCGGAAATCGACGTTGATTTTGGTCTTCAGTGTCTGCTGAACATCAACGCGGGTAAGCACCCCGAAACCCTCGCTCTTGAGCGCCGCTTCCGTGCGCGCGATGGCTTCGTCAAACGACATCGCCACTGTCGCCGCCATATAGTAGCTCATAGCTGCTCCATTTTTCTGGTTGTCCGGATCACTCGGCGTGCTCGATTTCATCATGCTCCTCGTCATATTGTTGCTGGCCACCCATTTCATTTTCACCATATTCTGCGGATTCAGTGGAACGCGGAACAAATGCTTGCGGGTCGATTTTCAAGATGCCGAATATAGCGGCAGCAACCACGACAATGCCGATCAAATAGGCGACAATCGACGGGCTGCGTGCGTTGCTTGCGCCGGCATGGCGCTGCGCCGGTTTGGAACCGGAAATCATCGCCCGCACAAGATTCTCGCGGGTCATCGCTGACATGAAAATGACCGCCAACACGTGAACCGCAACCAGCGCCAGCAAGCTCCAGCCAATCACTTCATGCAGCTCTTCTGCGGTTTCTCCGCCACTGGTCACGAGCAATGCACCGGTCCATATGACCGCAGCCGTGACGGCAATCAGAAGCAAGGCGGATATCCAGCCCACAGGGTTATGTCCAACCGTGGCAGTCGGCTTGAACCGAAGCATTTCACCGACATGATGCCCAGCACCTCCGCCTTTGAATATCTCCGAAAAGCGCGCATGTTCGCCACCGACAAAACCCCAGACAATGCGAAAGGTGACCAATATGGCCGTGAACCAGCCAGACATCAAATGCCAATGATTCAGCGGACTATCTTCTTCAGCGGAAAGAAAGGCGACCGCGATCGAGATGACAAGGAGCCAGTGAAAAATCCGTAATGGCCCGTCCCAAACCTGAAGGCGCGGGGCAATAGCTAAGGGGTCATGTCCGGCCACTGATATCTCCTCTGGCAGAATAGCCTGTGATCAAAGTTGCTTCCTGCAAGATTGGCCGCATTCGGAAAATACGCAGATTTACGGATGCACGCCGGGTATCTGACGGTTTTGCTTTCATCCTGCTTTAGGCAAAGATTTGAGCGTCTTGATTGGGGCTGCTCTTGCTCCTCCCTCTTTTGCTGATTTTCGCGGCCAAAAGCGGATAGTCAACCAACCCTCGTTGCCGGCCTTTCAGCGCGCAATAGCGGGGTGCCGATAGCGGACGGCATTCACGCAAATGCGTGTCATTGGCTGGTAAATCGAAAACATCGTCTCGGGAGGCTAGCAACTATATCGCAATATAAGGCACCGTCTCACCCCGATCCGCCGCATTGGCATCGGCAGGGCGATAAAGCAGCGCATTGGCCGCCGCGAGCACCGAAAGCTTGGCGCTGTCCTGGCTGCCAAAAGGCGTAATCCCGTCCTGGTCGACCTTCGCCCGCAGAAACTGCGCGCGGGGGCCGTTGGCGGGGAGGGCTTCGGTGGTTGGGGCGCTTTGACAGGTGGGCAGATAGCGGGCGGCTCCGGCCATGTAGCGGACCAGCGGCAGCAGAAACAGGGTGGCCGAGACAAAGGCGGAAGCCGGGTTGCCGGGGAGCGCCAATATCACCGTCTTGCCCAACCTTCCGGCCATCACCGGCTTGCCCGGTTTCATCGCGATCTTGTAGAAATCGATTGCCGCGCCGAGCTTGCGGAAGGCCGGCCCGACCAGATCATGGTCGCCGACCGAGGCACCCCCGATGGTGACGATGATATCGCAGTCTTTCGCGCTGTCCAGCGTCTGGCACAACATGTCCATATCGTCGGGCACGCGGCTCAGGCTGCGGGTTTCGGTGGTCAGGCCGGACAGCATCGCGGACAGCATGACGTCATTGCTGGCGGGTATCTGGTGGGGCAGGGTGGCGCTGCCCGGCGCGACCAGTTCGTCGCCGGTCGAGACCAGAGCTACGCGGGGCTGCTTCCCGACCGACAGCTCGCCATAGCCAGCAATCACCGCTTCGCCCAGCGCCACCGCATTGAGCAGGTTACCCGCGGGCAAGCCGATGCTACCCTGCTTGAAATCGCCGCCCTGGTGGCGAACATGACGGCCTTTTGCGGGCGAGGGCTCTGCGGTCAGCCGGATGGTGGCGCCATCGGCTGTGACATTTTCCTGCATGACCACGGTATCCGCGCCTTCGGGCAGCAAGGCTCCGGTGAAAATCCGGGCGGTCTCTCCGGGTTGCAGCGCCTGGCAAGGCGGACTGCCAGCCTTGCACTCGCCAACCAAGGTCCAAGGTCCATCGCGGTCGGCAAAGCGGATCGCATAGCCGTCCATCGCCGACATGTCGGCAGCCGGTTGCTCGCGTTTGGCAATCAGGTCTCCGATGATATAGCGGCCGAGTGCGTTGTGAACGGAAAGCGTTTCGGCGGGCAGGCGGGAAGCCAGCGCGATCAGTCGCTGCTGCGCTTCGGCAAGAGGCAGCAATGCGCTCATTCCGCGACCCAGTCTCCCGATTTTCCGCCGCTCTTGGAGAGCAGCTTAATATCGCGGATCACCATATCCTTCTGCATCGCCTTGGACATGTCATAGATTGTCAGGAGTGCGACGGAACAGGCTGTTAACGCTTCCATTTCCACCCCGGTCTTGCCGGTCAGGCGCGCCATCGAAGAGACCTTGATGCCATCATCCAGAAACGCAAAATCGACCGCCACCTTGGTCAGCGCCAGCGGATGGCACAAAGGTATCAGGTCGCTGGTCTTTTTTGCCGCCATGATCCCGGCAATCCGCGCCGTCGCCAGCACATCGCCCTTTTTCATCGCATTGGCTTTTATCGCCTCCAATAGTTCCAGCTTCATCGCGATCCGGCCCTCGGCATGGGCCTCGCGCACCGTGTCCGCCTTGTCGCCAACGTCAACCATATGGGCCGCGCCATCGCCGTCGATATGGGTCAGTTTGCTCATTGGTTTCCTGTCAGCAGCGCGTAGGTTGCGATCTCCACATTATCCTGTCGCATCAGAGATTCACCTACCAAAAAGGCGCGGGCGCCCGATTGCGCGAGCCGCTGGCAATCCTCATGGGTGAAGATACCGCTTTCCGAGACCATGATCCGGTCGTCGGGGACCAGCTTTGCCAGCCGCTCGGTCTGGTCGAGGCTGGTCTCGAAGGTCTTGAGATTGCGGTTGTTGATGCCGAGCAACGGCGATTGCAGCTTTAGCGCCCGTTCCAGTTCCGCTTCGTCATGCACCTCGATCAGCGCGTCCATGCCGAGCGACAGCGCTGCCGCTTCGATCTCCGCTGCCAGAGCATCGTCCAGCACCGCCATGATGATCAGGATTGCATCCGCACCCAGCGCCCGCGATTCCGCGACCTGCCAGGGATCGACCATGAAATCCTTGCGCAGGCAGGGCAGATTGACCGCCGCGCGCGCAGCCACCAGATACTCGTCGGCACCCTGAAAATAGGGTGTATCGGTCAGCACCGACAGGCAGGCCGCGCCGCCAGCCTGATAGGCCAGCGCATGGGCAGGGGGATCGAAATCTTCCCGGATCAAGCCCTTGGACGGGCTGGCTTTCTTGATTTCCGCGATCAGGGCAAAGCCACTGGCCGACTTCTCCCGGATCGCTGCGGCAAAGCCGCGGGGCGCGTCCTGACGGCTGATGGCATCGCGTAGCGCTGCGTCGGACAGGATCGTGCGCTGCAAAGCGACATGGTCGCGCTTGGTCGCGCAGATTTCATCGAGCTTGTTCATTGATTGGCGATCCAGCAATTGAGCATGGCGTTGGCAAGCCCCTTGTCGAGCGCTTCGGCGGCTTCCTCGACGCCTTCTTCCCAGCTGTCGACTTCACCCGCCACCATCAGCGCCGCGGCACTGTTGAGCAGCACAGCATCGCGATAGGCGGATTTTTCTCCCTGCAACAGCGCCTTGAGCGCAGCGGCATTATAGGCGGGATCGCCGCCCTTGATCGCTTCCGCGGAATGACGGGGCAGACCCGCATCCTCCGGCGTGATCCGGCTGATGGTGACCGCTCCGTCGCTGATCATGGCAACCCGGCTGGGTCCCGAAATGCTGAGCTCGTCGAGCCCTTCTTCGCCGGAGACGATCATCGCCCTGTCATAGCCGAGCTGCGCCGCCGCTGCAGCATAGGTCTCGACCAGATCGGGCGAGGCCACACCGATCAGCTGGCGCTTGACCTTCGCGGGATTGCACAAGGGACCAAGCAGATTGAAGATCGTCCGCCGACCGATCGCCTTGCGGATCGGAGCCAGCGGCCCAAGCGCCGGATGATGGTTCGGGGCGAAGAAAAAGGCGATACCGATTTCGCGCAGATTTTGCTCCGCCTTGGTAGCTGCCTTGGCAAGATCCAGCCCCAGCGCCTCCAGCGTATCCGCCGCGCCAGCCTTGCTCGATGCGGCACGGTTGCCATGCTTTGCCATCGGGATATCGCAGGCGGCAACAACCAGAGAAGTGGCGGTGGAAATATTCAGGCTGTGGCTGCCATCGCCGCCGGTGCCGCAGACATCAATCGCATTGGCCGGCGCATCGACACCGATCATCCGCGCGCGCATTTCAGTAGCGACAGCGGCAATTTCGAACGAAGTCTCGCCCCGGTCGGCCAATGCCACCAGAAAGGCAGTGATATCCTCTGCCGAACAGTTACCATCGAAAATCGCGGCAAAAGCCTTTCGGGCTTCCTCTTCAGAAAGCGCACTCATCGGATCCGGCAATCTCATGCCGCTTCCTTCGCTTCGATCCCCGCTATCGCCATGAAATTGGCCAGCAGCGCGTGGCCATGTTCCGTAGCAATGCTCTCCGGGTGGAATTGCACGCCGTGAATCGGCAGGCTTTCATGGCGAAAACCCATCACCGAACCATCGTCGGCGGTGGCGTTGACCGGCAGGCAGGCGGGAATATCCTCGACAATCAGCGAGTGATAGCGGGTCGCGGTGTAGGGCGAAGGCAGCCCCGCAAAAACGCCGCTGCTGTCGTGGGTCACCGGCGATGTCTTGCCGTGCATCAGGCCGCCGCGCACGACCTTGCCGCCGAAATGCTGACCGATGCTCTGGTGGCCCAGACAGACGCCGAGCAACGGCTTGCCCGCATCCGCGCAGGCGGCGACCAGATCCAGCGATATGCCCGCTTCATTCGGGGTGCAGGGACCCGGCGAAATCAGGAAAGCCTGCGCGCCCGTGCGCAGCGCCTCTGCGGCGCTCAGCGCATCATTGCGTTCCACCCGCACCTCTGCGCCCAGTTCCATCAGATAATGGACCAGGTTGAAGGTGAAGCTGTCATAATTGTCGATGACCAGGATCATGCCAAGCTGCCTAGTGGGAAATGACCGGCAGGCCAAGTGATTCTGCGAAGGCTTTGACCTTAAAGCACAGCATGATAGGAGCGATCGGGTTAGGTCCGCTAGTCCTGAGCTTGTCGAAGGACGCTTCAAGTCCAGAGGCGCACTTCGACAGGCTCAGTGCTAGTGGTTCCTTTAAAAAGTTCTGGAGAATCATCATGGGTGAACCCGTCACCGTCAATATCCCCCATAAACTGGGTCTGGATGAAGCCAAAAGCCGGATCGGCAGCGGCGTGCACACGCTAAGCGACATCATCCCCGGCGCGAGCATGACCGGTCATCACTGGGAAGGCGACCATCTCCACTTCACTCTGGAGGCGGTCGGCCAGCGCATCGTCAGCGATATGCACGTCCGCGAAGACGAGGTGTATGCGGTTCTGGAATTGCCGCCAATGCTGGCGATGTTCGCCAACAAGATCAAGGCGAAGCTGCAGAAGGAAGCGCCGAAGATGCTGGAGTGAGGGGCAGGCGGCCAAGGCTCGTTTTAGCCCGATGAAGGCCTCTGTCTCAGGCCGTTTTGACGCCAGCCAGTGGCTACCCAACGGAATGGCTGCGTCTGGCCTCAGTGGCGGATTTAGCTGCTTTTATCATCGACTGTAACGGCAAGGCGATTAAGCCAGGCCTGCGCCTGCTTGGGTTCGCCGACAGCTTGGGGGCCGACAGGCCCTCGCGACGCGAGGAATTGCTGTTGCAGTTCGAACGGTGGCATGAAGAGAATCTCCCGCGCGGCGTCGATTTCCTCACCCATTTCCTGCAGTTCGTTGATGGTGGGAGCGATGGCGGCGCGGGTGCCGCGATCGCCCTTGTGGTCAAACAGGCCCCATTTGCCAGCGGCGGTCGTCCGCAACGCATCGAGCAGCGTGGCCTCATAATCCTCTTCCAGCGCGGAACGGCGGGCATCGAGGCGGTCAAGACGATCAGCTTTGGACATGCCGCGCATTACAGCGCCCTGATCCTGTTGGCAATCGACGCTGGATATTTCCCCGACTGAAGCCGGCTTTTCAGATTACTGCCCGAACCCCACATCTCGCGCCCGCTTCACCGCTTCTTTCGCCGCCGCCAGCAACGCTCCGGCCTTGGCCTGACATTCCGCCAGTTCATAGGCCGGATCACTATCCGCGACGATCCCCGCGCCCGCCTGCACATGCAGCATGCCGTCCTTCACAATCCCGGTTCTGAGCACGATGCAGCTGTCCATGCTGCCATCGGGCGAGAAATAGCCGACGCCGCCGGCATAGGCGCCGCGGGTTTCGGGTTCGAGTTCGGCGATGATCTCGCAGGCGCGCACTTTCGGTGCGCCGCTGACCGTGCCGGCGGGGAAGCCGGCGAACAGGGCGTCGAGCGCGTCCTTGTCGGGGGCCAGCTGGCCGACAACATTGGAGACGATATGCATAACATGGCTGTAAAATTCGACGGTGTAGCTATCGGTGACCTCGACGCTGTGCGCGCTTGCGACGCGGCCGACGTCATTGCGACCGAGATCGAGCAGCATCAGATGCTCGGCCCGTTCCTTGGGATCGGCGAGCAGACTCTCCCGGTTCGCCTTGTCCTCGGCGGCATTTTTGCCGCGCGGACGGGTGCCGGCGATCGGACGGATGGTGACTTCGCCATCGCGCGCGCGGACCAGAATTTCCGGGCTGGAACCGGTGAGGGCAAAGCCGGGCAGGTCGAGAAAGAACAGGAAGGGCGAGGGATTGATCCGGCGCAAGGCGCGGTACAATTCGATCGGCGGCAGGGTGAACGGCGTGGTGAAACGCTGGGCCAGCACCACCTGAAAAATATCACCGGCCTCGATATACTCCTTGGCGCGCAGCACCATCTCGGAATATTTTTCAGCCGGGACTTGCGGGGTAAACGCTACTCCGTTCGGGCTGAGCCTGTCGAGGCCAGTCTGTTCATCGCCTGACGCTCGTCGTTCGACCAGTTCAGGCCGAACGGCGGCGGACAGGCCCCGCTCCACTTCATCCAGTCGCTCCTCTGCCGCGGCGATCCTGGTTTCGCTGTCGCCATCACTCTCCGGCCATAGCGGCGCGACCAGAAACAGTTCATCGGCCAACCGGTCAATGATCAGGATCACCGTTGGCCGGACAAACAACATGTCGGGCAGATCCAGCTCGGATTGCGGCGCGCGCGGCAATTTCTCGACCAGGCCGATGGTTTCATAGCCGAAATAGCCGACCAGACAGGCGAGAGCGCGGGGCAGTTCCTCCGGCACATCCATCTGGCAGGCCTTTACCAATCTGCGTAGCGCGGAGAGGCTGTCGCCGCTTTCCGGGGCAAACGCCTCGCGATCGTCCAGCCAGTTGCGATTGATTTTGGCCTTGGTGCCCTCGGCGCGGAACACCAGATCAGGGGCCAGGCCGATCATGCTGTGACGACCTCTGGTCTCGCCACCCTCGACCGATTCGAGCAGATAGTCGCCGCGGCCTTCGTGCATCAATTTCAGCGCGGCGGAAACTGGCGTTTCGGTATCCGCGACCCGTCGCCGCCAGATCAGCGCAGGCTTTCCGCTATCCAGCGCCGTGCGAGCCGCTTCCATTCCGAAACTGCTCGCCATGAATATTTTACCGTCCGCCGATCAGCTGATTCTTCACCGCGGTGAGTGCGTCCTCGTTGCGCTTGACGCCGATATCTTCCTTCATCGCGTTGATGAATTGCGCGGTATATTCATTGCCGAACACCTGCTTGAACTGCGTCTTTGTCGCGGTCAGCAAATCTTCCCGTTTCGACGCATCGCCGCGGTTGAGCTTGTCGAGCACGACCACGAACCAGCCTTGATCGCGCGGCGCTGCCAGCGACTTGGCGGTGCCCTGGGCCATACTGAACATCAGGCTGATCGGTGCCGGCACCTGACCCTGCTGGCTTTGCCGGGCGAGATCGGCGCGGGTTGAACGAATCCGTTCCGGACTCGGCAGCTTGACCCCGGCATCGGCGACCGCTTTCGACAAGGACGTACCACCGCTGACGGCTTTGGCAATCTTGTCGGCGACGACCTTGGCTTTTTTCGATCCCTGGTCGAGCATATAGTCGCGCGTCACCAGCTGTTCGATTTGCGTCATCGGCGGCGGCGCGGATTCGGTAATGTCGGTGACCGCGACCACAGCATATTGCTGGCCGGGAATGATTTCGACGACTTGCGGGTCGGAATCGGCTTCCATCGTAAAGGCGATCGGCAAAATCCGCTGCATCTCGGGGATTGGCTTATAATTGCGGTCATTCGGATTTTGCCCATTGGCGAGAAGCGCCGGGGTCGACTCGATCTTCAGCTGTTCGGCTTTGGCGATGTCGCCCAGTGTTGCACCGTCGGCAAATTCATCTTCCAGCCGCACCGTGAGTTCGGCCATCGCTTCTTCAATTTTTGAGCGGGTCAGCTCGCCAACTATTTCGGTGCGGACTTGAGCCAGCGGACGGGCGGGGATCTGCTTGATGCTCTCGACCTTGACGATGTGCCAGCCGAGCGCGCTTTGCGCTGGTCCGGCGATCCCGCCGGAAGGAGCGGCAAAGGCGGCATTGGCGACCGCTTGCGAGGCGTTATTGGCAAAGTCGGTCTTGCTGATCGAACCCACTTCGGCGGCAGACAGCCCGACCGATTGCGCCGCTTGCTCGAGCGTGGTGCCGCCATTGATCTTGGCGGCCAGCGCCTTGGCGGCGGCTTCGGTCGGCACGATCACCTGGTTGAGATTGCGCGTTTCACTCGCCGAATAGCGGGACTTGTTCAGATTATAATAGCCCGCGATTTCCTTTTCGGTCGGCTTGATCTTGTCATTGAAACGGGATTTTTCGAACAAGGCGTAGCGGATCGTCCGCCGTTCCGGAATGGTGTAGCGCGATGCGTTTTTCGCGTAGAAAGCTTCGACCGCGGCTTTCGCCGGTTTGCTATTGTCGACGAAGGCAACCGAAGGGACGGTTGCAATCTGGCCCTCGCGCGATTCCAGCAGCAGAGAAGCATAGGGCATAACCAGTTTTTGCGGCACGGCGGCGCCGAAACCCGCTGCAGTCAACAGCTGGTCGGCGAGCAGATTGCGGGTAAAATCGTCGCGCAGCTGGGTTTCGTTTATACCCTGTTGCTGCAAGGCGCGCCGGAAATTTTCTTCGCTGAACTGGCCGTCGGCGCCCTGGAAAGCACCGATATTGGCAATTTCACCATCGACCAGGCGCTTGCCGGCGGCCATGCCATATTTGGTGCCGAAATCTGCGATGGCAAAGCTGTTGATCAGCCGTTCCAATACATCGTCGAAACCGCCGCCGTTGATATAGCTTTTGAGATCGAGCCCGGTATTCTCCCGCTGTTCGTTGCGGAAGGCATTGTTGACGGACTGGCTCAGCTCCGCCGTGGTCAGTTTGCTATCCCCCACTGTCGCAGCGGTTCCCGAACCAGTGACCCCGCCGAAAGTACCGCTGCTCGACACGTCGGCCGTGGCGAAGGCAAATGCGATCAACCCGATAAAACAAAAGGTCAGGAAAAGCCCCAGTTTCGAGGAAAAAATGCGGCGGAAAAAACTGATCATGAAAGAGATGTTCCATTGCGGGAGTGGGATTTGCGCCTGCTTTAGGCGGCTTGGCTTTGTGGTTCAAGCAAAAGACTGCGGAAGGAAATTGGCAAGCGTCAGGATATTTGTTAGCGGACGAACATCAGAAAAACAGAAAAGGCTGAGGGCTTCATGGCAAACCGCAAATATATCGTCGGCAACTGGAAAATGAACGGGCTGCGGGCGCAGCTTTCGGATATCGCGGATATTGCTGCGATTGCTGCCAATCATGAAGGTGCCGATGTCGGCATCTGCCCCCCGGCAACACTGATTACCGCCGCCGTGCAGGCCAACCCGGGCTTTGCCATCGGCGCGCAGGATTGCCACTTTGCCGAAAGCGGCGCGCATACCGGATGCCTGTCCGCCGTAATGCTTAACGAAGCGGGAGCCAGCTATTCGATCATCGGTCACAGCGAACGCCGCGCCGATCAGCAGGAAGGCGATGGCGAAGTGAAGGCCAAGGGAGAGGCGGTCCACGCCGCCGGCATGGGGGCCATTCTCTGTGTCGGAGAAACCGAAGAGGAACGCGATGCCGGGCAGGCGATAGAAATTGTCACGGTACAGCTCGCGCGCTCCTTTCCCGCCGGTGCCAGCGCTGATTGGCTGACCATTGCCTACGAACCCGTATGGGCGATCGGCACGGGCCGGGTTCCCGAAACCAGCGATGTCGAAGAAATGCACGCGGCGATCCGGAAAAAACTGGGCGAGCTGATGGGGCAGGGCAGCGATGATGTGCGCATTCTCTACGGCGGATCGATGAACGGCAGCAATGCGGCAGAATTGCTGGCGGTTGCCAATGTCGACGGCGGCCTCGTCGGCGGCGCGAGTCTGACGGCGGCGAAATTCGGGCCGATTATAGAGGCGGCCGCGGCCGCCTGAATCGCCGTGGATATCGTGTCGGCGAAAGAATCTGGCGGTGCCTTGGGTAGGCAGAATGATCGGGCGGTGGGAAACATAATTTCCAACATTTGACATTATCTATCCAACATTGTCAGCCTTCAGGCACGTTCCGCCCCAACTTTGCCAACTTTGGCCATTCGAGGGGCAGTGGATCACCGCTTGAACTCGGGCCAGCCAATCGCTATGTGCGCTGCACGTTGGAGCGCAAGCTCGCCTTATTAGTTCGGAAAATTCATGTTTCTTTTTCTCACCGTCCTTCAAGCCATTGTCGCCGCCATGCTGGTGGGCGTCATATTGATGCAGAAATCCGAAGGCGGCGGACTGGGCGTCGGCGGCTCGCCTTCCGGTATGATGTCAGCGCGCGGCGCAGCGGATCTGCTGACCCGGACGACATCGGTCCTGGCCGTCTTGTTCGTCGCCCTGTCGATCACGCTGGCGGTGCTGGCGGCGGCGGAAGGCAAGGTCGAATCGCTCGACCAGAGCCTGCAACGGGACACGAGTGCACCGATTTCGGCGCCTGCTGACGATGTGCCATTGGTCGGTGACGATCCACTGGCGGCTGCTGCTGCCGCTGCGGCGGAAGACGAGGCGCCAGCCGCCAACTCGGACGGCTCCATTCCACTCGATCAATAGGCCGTTTGCCAGCGATTCACTGGCTTGGGCTTTGGCCTGATTACGACGCATGACGATTTGTGTCCGGTCGTCGGGCAATCGGCGGGCTGCGATTCACTCCCGACGAAATAATATTTATTTCGCTTTTCCGGATTCGCGGGATTGCCAATTGCGGTGATAACGCCTTAAGCCTCTCCTCCCATGGCGCGATATATTTTCATAACCGGCGGTGTGGTTTCCTCTCTTGGCAAAGGTCTGATGGCGGCAAGCCTCGGTGCGCTGCTGCAGGCTCGCGGATATTCCGTGCGAATCCGGAAACTTGACCCTTATCTCAACGTTGATCCGGGCACGATGTCGCCCTATCAGCATGGCGAAGTCTATGTCACGGACGATGGCGCAGAGACCGATCTCGATCTCGGCCATTACGAGCGTTTTACCGGCGTTCCCTCGCTGCAATCCGATAATGTCACATCGGGGCGAATCTATCAGTCGATCATCACCAAGGAGCGCCGCGGCGACTATTTGGGGGCGACCGTCCAGGTCATCCCACATGTCACTGACGCAATTCAGGAATTTGCCGAAGACAAGCTCGATGGCATCGATTTCGTCCTCTGCGAAATCGGCGGCACCGTCGGCGATATCGAAAGCCTGCCCTTTATCGAGGCGCTCCGGCAACTGCGCAACAAGGTCGGCCGGGAAAATGCGATTTCCGTTCATGTCACTCTGGTGCCCTATATTGCCGCTGCCGGTGAGCTGAAAACCAAGCCGACCCAGCACAGCGTCCGGGAACTGACCTCGTTGGGTATCCAGCCGGATATCCTGCTCTGCCGCTGTGAACATCCCTTGCCGGACACCGAACGGGCCAAAATTGCCCAGTTCTGCAATGTCAGCAAGGAATCGGTGATCCCGGCTCTGGATGCCAGCAATATCTATAATGTGCCGCTGCAATATCATAAGGAAGGTCTGGATAACGAAGTGCTTCGGGCCTTTGGCATCACCGACGCGCCGGAGCCGGACTTGGCGCGCTGGTATGACGTGATGGAGCGGATCGAGCATCCTGAAGGCGAAGTGATTGTCGGCGTGGTCGGCAAATATGTCGGCCTGCAGGATGCCTATAAATCGCTTCAGGAGGCGCTGTTTCACGGCGGACTGGCGAATCGGGTGAAGGTACAGGTCCGCTGGCTCGACGCCGAGCTGTTTGAAAATGAAGAGGATCTGGCGACGAAACTGGAGCCGCTGCACGCGATATTGGTGCCAGGCGGCTTTGGCGAACGGGGTAGCGAAGGCAAGATTGGATCGGTCAAATTTGCGCGGGAAAATGATATTCCGTTTTTCGGTATTTGCCTGGGGATGCAAATGGCCTGCGTCGAGGCGGCTCGCAATCTCGCCGGGATCAAGGCTGCATCGACCACCGAATTTGGCGAAACCGCAGAGCCGGTCGTCGGCCTGATCACCGAATGGATGACCGAAGAAGGTCTGCAAAAACGCGAGGCTGGCGGCGATCTCGGCGGCACAATGCGACTCGGTGCCTATGATGCGGTGTTGCGACAGGGATCAAAAATCAGCGAAATTTATGGCACGCGCGAAATCAGCGAACGCCACCGGCACCGTTATGAGGTAAACAAGGGCTATGTCGACCGGCTGGAAGCAACCGGTCTGATATTCTCGGGCATGTCACCGGACGGGTTATTGCCGGAAACCGTTGAAAGGCCAGATCACAGCTGGTTTGTCGGCGTCCAATACCATCCCGAACTGAAGAGCAAACCGTTCGACCCGCATCCGCTTTTTGCCTCTTTCATCGCCGCAGCCTTGCAGCAAAGCCGCCTCGTCTGAGCCGCCAGATCAATTAAAATCACCGCGGTCTGGGAGATGTCGAATCTGTCCAATCTATTTTAGCAGATGTGACTAATGTCACACGCATGCCGCACGAAGGGAGTCTAAGAACAACTTCTGAACAGGGCTGAGGGATCGACACAGTGAAGGTTGAAGAACTGGCAAATATATTGGCTGAGCACAGCCTGTTTGCAGACTGTGACGAGGCCGAGCTGGCGGACTTGATATTGCGTGGGCATTTTATGCAATATAAAAAAGGGGATGAATTGATCATGCAAGGCGATCCTGGAAACTCGCTCCTGATATTATTGTCAGGCAATGCGCGGACCAGCATGATCGCAAGCAATGGCCATGAAGTTGTTCTCGACTATGCAGAAGCGGGACAGTGTCCGTCGTCAAAACATTTGGCACTGAAGGCTGCGTAAATTAACGGAGCATTGGTTCCATCTGGTTGGTTGATATTAAGCGGCAAGCTTGCGGTGTTGCAAGCGCCGATGTTCGATTGTTTGTTTTTTGATCCTTTCTC
>Ga0210011_1000077_pt1 | contig 122023 bp, 116 predicted proteins | sample CryGeymeta201502_FD_183972 | JGI IMG/M metagenome (GOLD analysis project Ga0210011, IMG submission 183972) | Groundwater microbial communities from Crystal Geyser aquifers in Utah, USA - Crystal Geyser metaG 2015-02 (SPAdes) (version 2) | ecosystem: Environmental > Aquatic > Deep subsurface >...
AGCCTGCTGGTCAGCGCAATCCGCACCGCCTCTCGCTTGAACTCTTCGGAATGCTTCATCATCTAATCGGTCTCCTAATGCGAGCTTTAAACGCTCAGGTGACCGGCGCAAAACCGTTACAAGTCCATGATGAGGGACCTCTTTAACGGAGGTTCCCATGCGTGAAACGACAATTGTTCTCCTCAATATGCGGTAGCTCCAGGCTGCGCTCAACATCCGCTCGCGTTCGACCATCTACAAAATGGTGCCACGCAATGCCCTGCCCCCGCCGTGCATCAAAGCCCGCGCATTTGCGCCATTTCGGGAGCGCGCGCATGGCGCGCTCCAGGCGGTGCAGTCTTGAACCGGGTCAAGCTCTCGGTGCGCGTGCCGATGGGGCAGGAAGTGATGATCCGGCGCTATGCCGAGGCGCGCGGATTGACCCGCTATCAGGCCCTGTCGCGGGTGATCGAGGCCGGGCTTGGCGCCGTTGCTGATGCGCCGATGGCGGGAGGCAGCAACCCTGGTGATGACGTCATGGCGGCATTGGAAGCGCGGCTTGCCGTGATCGAAGCGTTGCTCGATCGCAGCCTGTTCACCGCCAGCGCGGCCTACGCCCGGCAATGATTCCTATGGCGAGCGCGACTTCGGAGCGATCTGGCAGGGGGTGGATGGGGTCTGGTCGACTTCGCGGCCTGTTGATGTTGCAGTGACCGTGTTCTGGAAGATCGATGGCTATGACTGCGCGTTGCGGATCGGCAGCGAAGATTTCGCCGACCCCGCTGTCACGCGGCGGGTGCTGACCATCATACTGGCCAGCGAGTATTGATATGGCTCGCCTGTCCCACACGGTGGAACTTTCGCGCCTTGCTTACGGTGCGTGGTGCGACACCAGCGAAAAGCAAATCGGCGAGGGCGATATTCACGCCAGCTACAGCGCCGACCGCATCGGTATGGGTCAACCCATCCGCAAGCCGTTCCGATATGGAGGAGAGTTGTGGGTCTGTGTTGGCACGGGTCCTGCGGGAGCAGAGGCCTACCGGCTCGTGCACCCATCCGTCTATGGCGGCACTGCGCGCAGCTATCATGAGCGGTGTGGCGATGGCGATCGGGCGCGCGGTGATCCAGCGGGCTTCTATGACGGCATTATCGTGCGTCACGCCGGACGGGAACTTGTGATGGTCGGTCCGCCTGTTACCTTCGTCGCAGGCGAGGAGGCGCAGCTGTCCCTGTTATAAAGCTGCCGCATTTTTGCGGGGCTAACCTTTCGCGGCGCTGGCTTCGAGCGATACGGCAATGTCGAGAATCGAGCGCGCGAGAACCATCGGATCGTCCTTCGATGGCAAGAACCCGCGCCGCTTCCAGAATTGCGCGGCCTCCTCATCGACCGCGTTGACGATCAGCGCCCGGCCACCGATCAGCGCTGCGCCTTCGACGCAGCGCTGCAAAGCATGTTTGAGCAGGCCGGTGCCGATACCTTTGCCCCGCCATTGCGCATCGGTCGCCAGTTGGCCCAGCAGCAGGCTGGGCAGAGGATCTGGCGATTGCCCGGTGCGGATCGCACGCGGCAAGCTGGCTGGGACAACGGCGGTTGGCGCGAGGCCATAGAAGCCGATCACTTTCCCCGCGTTATGGACCGCCATGACGGCGGTGAAACCCTTCTTGTGGTTCGAGAGCACGCGGGTGCGCAGCCAGTTGTCGAGCGAAGGCTTGCCGCACGAGAATGACGTAAGATCATGCACTTCGCTGAGCGGCTCGGGTGCGGAGATTGTCACGGCGGCGACCTATTCGGCAGCAGGTTTGGTTTCCCAGGGAGCAGGCCGCTTCAGCAGCTCGACCATTTCCGGCACTGGCTTGGCTGGACGGTCGAGCATGTCGACGAAGGCGGCGAAACCTTCGGGGGACATGCGAATGAGCGTGTTCTCCATGATCACTTCCTCTGCCGTCCGCACCGCTGCATCGCGCATGAATTCCGTGCGCGAGCGCCCGCGCAGGCTCGCCGCGCGGTCGATGATCGCAATGTCGGCATCGGCAAGCCGCATCGAAAGCGGATGATTCTTGCGCCGTATCGAGTGAGCCATGGCCAATCTCCTTGAGCCTGATCTGGCACGTTGTATCGCGTTTTGCAATACAGAGTGGATCCTGACGGTCGGGCTGGGAGGCGGCAGTGCCCCGCCCTTCCCTTCCGTGTGGCGGCTTCGTTTTGAGCAACCGCACTGGCCGCACGCGGGCGAGGGTCAATGTCCGGCCCGCGCCGGTCCCCCCGGCCTGCGCCGGGGTCACCCGTGTTGGACATGACCCCGCGCCCTTTGCCGCGCAGCCTTTCTGTCTGGTGCAACGAGCCACCAACACGAAAGGAACATTACATGGCCCGCACGTCCCAAGCATCCGCACCCGCCACCGCGCCCGAGCCCAAAGCTCCGGATTTCATCGCCTGGCACGTCAGCAATCGCGGCGCCAAGGCCGTCTGGACCAAGGTCGGAGCCGCTTGGTTCCACCGCGAACGCAAGGGTCTGTCACTGCAGCTCGAGGTCGTGCCGATCAATGGCCGGATCGTGTTGCGCACGCCGCTCTATGATGAGACCAAGGAGGTGCAGCCGGGCGCTTAGCGCCCGGCGATGCCGCGTAACCGCAGCGCACGACTCATCCAAAAAAACATTCCTGATCAAGTCACGAGCTTGAGACTACCGCGCCTTGTCGATTGGATGGCCTTGCCAGCCGAAGAAATGCCAACAGGGACCAGCCCCTTCCTACGACGCGGTCCGGCGCCCCGGTCGGGGCGGCCACTTCGTTTGCCCGCCCTGCCCAGCCCGGATTTTGGCCGCCCCCTTCGGTCGCGGCGGTTGATCAGACGGCCTTGCCGAGGATGGCAGTCCCCCCTAGTCGAGCATCAGATCGTCGCCGGAGCTGGCCGCAGCCACGCGTCCGATCGCGTCAATCAAGGCGTTCAGCGCCACCGGCTTTTGCAGCACATCATTGGCACCCGCATCATAGCACCGCACTTTGAGGTCAGCTGCCATGTCCGCTGTCACCACGATGACAGGCGTATCGCAGGCGGGGGCTGCCATTGCTCGCAAGCGGCGGATCGCAGTCAGCCCGTCAATTCCCGGCATCCGCAGGTCCATCAGGACCAGATCAAAGCCGGCATCGGCGATCATCTTGAGTCCGGCTTCGCCATCCTCGGCCTCGGCCATGTCGATGTCGATCACGCGTAGCATGTCGCGCACCACCCGGCGATTGAGCGCATCGTCTTCGACAAAAATCACGCGCATCAATAAGTCGCCCCAACCGCCTGGGCACGGACCGTAGATTAAGCGACTTGCGATTGAAACCCTGCCTGCGAGCCAGAGGCTTTGATCGCTTCGATAAGATACGAGGCCTTGAGAGGTTTCTGCAGCAGAACATCCGGTGCTGCGGCCTGTGCCGCCAGCAATGGCAAGCCATCATCTGGCCCAAGCAAAACTATCACATGCACCTGGTGCATCTGCGCCTGCTCGATGAAGGCGGCATACGCCGCTTGAGTGTCACCTTCACCAGTAAATGCCGACGTGTCCAGAACAAGCTGGCTCGCTTGTCCTGACTGAATAAGGTGTTCGGCCTCTTCTAGACTCGTGACGCCGATCAGGGAGGCACGATGTGGTTGGATCACGGCCTTGATCTTTGCGAGACGCAATTCGTTGCTGTCAACGATAACCGCGAGACGCGGCAAGGCAGCAGCATTATCGGCAGCTGATGATGACACCAGCGAGGAAGCAGGCGCTGCGCCCGGCACTTCTGCTTCAACATGCAAAGCATCGGCCTGCTCTGCCGCAATTGGCAGCGTCAGACGAAACGCCGAACCGTGCTCTACCGCGCTTGTGACACTGATCTGGCCGCCCAGCGCAGTCATGATATTGCGGCAGATCGCAAGCCCCAGCCCAGCCCCGCCAAAGTCGCGCGACATGCCGTTGTCGACCTGATGGAATGCCTCAAACACGGTTTCCAGCTGATCCTCAGGGATGCCGACGCCGGTATCCTCAACCGAGATTTCGATTATCTGCGCGTCATTTTGGCTGGCGGTCACCGTAATGCAGCCCGCCGGAGTGAATTTGATCGCATTGGCCAGCAGGTTGAACAGCACCTGACGAATGCGGCCCGCATCCGTGGTGATAATCGGGATCGGGGTGGCCTCGACGAACGAAATGCCGATGCCCTTGGCGCTTGCTTCAGCCTGCCAGAACTGCACACTGTCCCTCAGAATGGATCGCAGGTCAGCAGGCGCGGCGGAGATCGTGATCCCGCCATTTTCCATCTTGGCGACATCGAGCAGATCATCGACCAGCGATTGCATTGTCTGCCCGGCCCCCAGCACCAGATTGACCCGTTCGCGCGTTTGCGAATCGAGCCCCTGATCGGCGAGCAGCACCTGGGTCATGCCCATGATCCCGTTGAGCGGCGTGCGGATTTCATGACTGGTCATGGCGAGGAAGTCGGTCTTCGCCTTGAGCGCGGTTTCCAGCTTGCTGTTGACCTCAGTCAGAACAGTGTTGGCGGCCCTGACCTCGTTCCTGCTGCGTCTGATCGACACCAATGCGACGCCAGCGACGATGATCAGAATAAGGGCCGCACCCAGAAGGCCCTGTACAATCATGGCCTTCTGTCGTTCGATCTGCACATCGCGCTGGAGCTGATCCTGCTTGAGCTGCGCAATGCGGGCCTTCTGGTTAGCCGAATTGAACTGTGCGCCGAGCAACTGGGAGCTGGCCGTCGAAATCAGATCGCGTGCCTCGCTGTCGAGGCGCTGAAACGCCTTGAGGTGGACCAAGGCTTTGGCCGGTTGATTGTTGCGGGCGTAGAGATCAGCCGCGAGCTTGTGGAACTCCCGGTATGTCAGATCGGTCTGATCAAGATTGGTGTCTTCAAAGAGCCGCTCGACAAGCGTGATTGCTGTGCGGTCCTCGCCGCGCTTTACTGCAATGGCAGCCTTGACGCCGTAGACAAAGGGAAGCCAGTCGCGCGCCTCACCCGTACCTCCAAGACGTTCGGCCTTCAGGGCGTTAATGGCAGCCGCATCAAGTTTTCCGAGCTCAATCTGGACAAGGGCCAGATTGGTGAGGATGCGGGTCTCAAGCAAAGGGCTTTCGAGTTCGCGGGCATTTGCCAGGGCGGCGGCGAAGGAGCTTTCCGCTTGCTCCGTCCGACCAAGCTTACGATATGCCTCGCCACGATTGTTATTGGCGACAACCGCCAAGTTTGGTTCGTTGACGTAAAGCTCTTGGGCTTGTTCATTGTAAGCAAGATCGCGCTCGTGATCGCCGGCCTCGCCATAGATCGAACCAATGTCTTGAAGCGCGATCGCCTGAGCACGTTTGTTTCCGACATGCTTATAAATCCGATGCGCTTCCAAATAGACGCGCAAGGCATCAGGGGCCTTGCCGTTGATGGCAGCAATTGCGCCTTTGGAGCGCAAAAGGTCGCCATGCAGTTTGGAGTTCGGGTCGGTCAACTTCACCAGCGTCAGCGCTTGATCAACTTGCCGGGCAGCATCGCTCAACCGGTTCAGCCCGATATTCGCTTCAATCCGGAGCCATAGCGCTGTGGCTTTCGCCACATCCCGTTCGTTTTCCGGTAGCTTTTCGGCTTGTGCCAGAGCACGATCAACGATCCGAAGGGCCTGCTGCGGATCGCTCATCATTGCGGCCTTTGCCGCTTCGATTGACTGGTTGAAGCGCGCAGCTTCGCTACTGGCAGCAAGGGCCGGGCCTGGCATGGCAGCCGCCAGCACGAAGGCAATCAATCCGGCAAGAGCAGTCCGCAACATACGGCCACTCTAGCGTGAATTGGTAAACAGACTGGCTATTCGCCGCTGGCTGTCAGGCTCAGCCCATTCAAAAAGCGAGGCTAACCCGGCCGCCCACGGTCCAGCGGGCAATGTCCTCGCGCACATCGCGCAGTTCATAGCTGCTGAACATCGCGACCTGCCCGCTACCCTTCATGATCGGCGCGCCATAATGCGCTTCGGCCCGGAACCGCCGTGTTTCCGGCTGAGCAATGTCAGCGCGCTGGGTGATAATGCCGCGCTCGCCGGTTTCACGGTTCACCACGCCGACCGACTGGAACTCCAGAACACCTTGCTCCATCTGCAAGGGCTGAGCGATCGTAAAACGCAGATTGTCCTGTGATCCCAGCAGCTTCTGCTTCGCGAAGCCAGCCTGCCACGCTGTGCTTGTCACATTTTCCAACCGCAGGCTGGCATTGGAACCCGTCTGGCTCCGCGCCACCGTCGCCGATCCGAACAATTGGAATGTTTCGCCGATCAGAGCGTCCGCCGACAGAGTGGCACTGCGGGATACGCCGCCGCCACCGAAATCATCGCGCACAAGCGAGCGGACGCCGAGCAGTGCGTTATCTTCGTCAAGCCGGGTCAGCGACAGGCCGACATTGGTCGACCCGCTAAACGCATAATCGACCCGCACATTGGTTGCCGATGCGGCGTATTCGCCCAGCATCCGCTGTTGCTCGATGAGCTCGGGCGACTGCCGCAGGAAGCCGAATTCTGCATCAATGCTGCGGAATTCATCGGTGAAGCCAACGCCCACGGTCAGATTGCGTGCCAGTTTGTAGCTGACTGCCATGTGCGACTGGCCCGAGGCAAAGCCCAGCAGCGGATCATTGCCCCCCGTAAGCGGATCAAAGTCAGACGCCAGCTGCATCGCGCCATTGCCGGCAAGCGCCGCAGCGATTTCGCCAAAACCAAACGCAAATGACACCTTGTCGTCCGGCGCCGTCACCCGAATGCTCGAAGTCATCCGGGTGTTGAAACCAAACCGCGTGTCTACCGTGCGGAAGCCACCGCGCATGGCAATCGACCACGCGCCACCGACGCCGCCGAGGTTCACGGACGGGGTGTCTGTCAGGCTGACGAACTTTCCACCGCTTGCCGAGCCGCCATTGGAAACCCAAGCCATAAACAGATCGTACATGTGCTTCTGGAACATCCGCCCATCGACATTGCCGCCAAACAGGCGGCTTGAAAGCGGAATCAGGAAGTCGCGCTCGGCGCTGTCGATCTTTTCAAACGCGCTGAAATAAAGGTTCCGGCTCGACCAGATCGGGTTTACGCCGCTAGATTGCAGCGTACTGGCGCTGATCTCGGTCATCTGGCCGCGATCCACGAGGTAATACTTCAAATTATCGAAATCGAGCGCCGATTGCGCCGCCGCGATATCAAGCAGCCCGTGGCCATAAATCGGATCAACTCCCGGTGCGCCCAAATCCTGAGCGCTTTCGAGAATGATCTTGGCCACATCGCGCGGATAGTTCTTCAGCCACGGCCAGCGATCCTGGATCAGTGCGATCGCACCCGAAACGAGCGGTGCGGCAAAAGACGTGCCCGACATCCGGGTGACGCCGCCATTGCCGTCGGACACAAGCAGCAGCTCGCCCGGTGCGACGAGGAAGCGGTTCATCAGCAGGCCGCTTTCCTTCAGGTAATCAGCCGTCTGGAAATAGGGATCGTTCGGGTTCCAGGCCGATGTGTTCTTGCAGACGCCGCCATCGGTTATGCAGGCGGTTCCGGGCCTGTTGGAAAAGGATGAAATCTGGCCAAACGGATCGACCGAACCGACAATCAGGAAGGTGCTGTCGAGCGCGCCATTCATCTCGATGTTGGCGCGCTGCGTGGAACCGTCATTACCGGCAGCAATGACGTAGATCGTGTTGTCCTTGAAGCCGTCGATTTCCGACCGCCGGAACACATTGCGCCACTCGGCAGGAAGGGTGAAGCCGGGCACCCCAAGCGACAGGTTGATGACCGATGCGCCGCGTTGGCCGACCTCAGCAATACCCCGCTCAACATCCCGCCAACTGGCCGTGAAAGTGTGGTCGAAGGGGTTAAAGGCCGCAATCTGCGCGCGAGGTGCGATCCCCATGACACCGCGCCCGTCGTGCGATGCGACAATCAGGCTGCCTACTGCCGCGCCGTGAGCATTGTCGACGTTCTGGTAGCCGCCCGAATAAATGACCTTGGAGCGGACATCCGCATCGTTGGCCGCGAAGAAATCAACCAGACCGATTACCGCTTTGCTGCCACCGCCCTGGACCTGCGTCAGTGCCGGGGTCCAGCGCACCGCGTTCATCCAGTGATCGTAGCGGTCCATGCCCGAAAAGTTCATGACCGTGTCGTACCAGTCGAGCAGGAACATGCTGCGGTCGAACGCATCAAGACCTGACAGGGTGCTGGGATTGGCAAGGTTGACGTTCCACTTGGCAAGGAACGGGTTGGCGACCGTTGAGGTGAAATCCTTGCCCGTTTGCGCGGTGACATCGTCTTCCCACTGCGCCTTGGAAGCCGTCAGAAGCTGGTCCAGTTTAGTGATAACGTCCGTGTAATTGCCGCTGGTATGTGCAACCGTCCAACTGGCGATTATGCCTTGGCTTGCGGGCAGAAAGCTGTCGGTGAAGCTACTGATTTGCGTGACTTTGGGGTCCAACTCACCGGCTACCGGCGCCAGATTGCCCCAGAAAGCTCGAAGGCGGCCTTTGTAAGGATCAATATCGCCTTCGAAGGCGCGCAGACGTCCCTTTGAAGGATCGATCGGCCTAGCTAAGCTGGACATGAGCCCAATATGAGGCGCAAGATCGCCGTCAAAGGCCCGAAGACGCCCCTTGAGCGGATTGACCCCGCCCGCTGCAGCTGCGGTCTGCCCGTAGGACGCCAACGGCCCGCCCATGGCGACAATGGGCCTCGACTCCGCGGCCAGAGCAAAAATCTCTTCCGAAACTTCGATGTCCGGCGCAGGAACCTCCACCAGAACTGGTGCCTGGTCATCCGATTGCGAGGATTCATCCTGTGCTGAAGCAGGCTGGGCTATAGCGAGCGACATCGCCAGCGCAATTGCGCTTCCGAAGTTAGTCGTGTTGATGTGCTTACGCATGGCTTGCCCCTGATTTCAGCTTTCGGCTGTAAACCTGAGACCATGAAACCCATGCAAAGGGACTGGCTTAACGTTTGACCGCCAATCACACTGAAGATTAAGTTAAAGGCGAACTAGCGTCCTGCTTTCGTGACCTTTTTTGTATCCGCGTTTGCTTCGAAGTTTTGCAGAAAATCAACGAATTTCAACGGATCGAGTGGTCGGGAAATTAGATAACCCTGCGCAAGATCACAGCCCATGATCCGGAGCAGCGCCATGCTCAACTCGTCGTCCACGCCTTCGGCTGTTACCCGCATATCGAGAGCATGGGCGAGGTCGATGGTCGCGCGGGTGATCAGCGGATTTCGGTGACTGATACTGAGTTCTGCAATGAACGCCCGGTCGATCTTGAGCTCGCTCGCGGGCAGGCGTTGCAAGTATTCGAGCGATGCGAGGCCAGCGCCGAAGTCATCGATGGCAATCGCAATCCCGGCTTTTGCAAACCTGTCGAGGTTGCTGATCGCTGCCTCCGGATCGGCAATGACGGCGGTTTCGGTGATCTCAATCCCAATCCTGGCAGGCGTCTGCGACAGCAGTTCCAGCAAATCATCCGCAAAGCCCACATCCGCGAGGAGTGAGCCCGAGACATTGATGAAGATCAGCAACCCGTGACCAGCAGCCAGGAATTTTTCGTTATCCGCAATGGCCTTAGCTGCCGTCCACCGTGTCAGCTCTCGGATTGTTCCGGTTTGCTCGCACAGGGTAACCAGATCGCCGATGTTGACCTGCTGCCCGCCGGGGTGAGCCCAGCGCAACAGCGCCTCTGCCGAACAGATTATGCCACTGCGCAGGTCAAGCTTGGGCTGATAGGCGAGCGTCACTTCCCCTTTAGCTAGTCCCGCCTGAAGACCCCGCAAAAGCTCCATCCGGAACGCAGGGCTGTCTTCCTCGCCAAGATTCCGGTTTTCGCTGGGAGTTCGGGGGTTTGCGGGTTTCGTCGCATCAGACGCATCCGCAAGGATCGTGGGGCGAACGGTGCAATTGAAGGTTGCCCCTGCAACGTCCACCCCTTCCGAAAGTAGCGCCATGCTTTCAATTAAGTGCCTCGCAGTGTCCGCGCCATCCATGGCCGAGAAAGACAGCGTGACTGAATTGAGCCCGATTGACGGCGGCACAGCCAAGGCCTCAAGCGCGCGTGTCTTGCTCGCCAGACCTGCTAGTATCTCGGCTGCTGTCTCAGGGCCAAGCAGGTTCCGGATCACCGGCAGCTCAGCGACGTCAAATTGGATGACGGTCAGCCTCGCAGATTCAATCTCGTAGGAGTCCTGTGGACCCGACGGCTTGACGATCTTTCGGCGCAAGACGACCAGACCGACGACAGCCACGAGGGCTGCCATCATGATCATGCCTGTCCAGACTGCGGAAAAATCCAATTCCATCGGTCGACGCTAACCAAAGCGCATAAATATCACGTAAACCGCCTTGTGGTGTCGGGGCGGAGGCCTTTGCCGTTTTTCGGATGGGGCCTTGCCGGGGAAACGAGGGGGCGTTTTAAAGATGATTTTCTGTTGGCATTGTTTGGACCCGAGGGTCGCGTGAAGGCAACTCGGTCGATAACACGGGGTTGGCAGCGCAAAATTGCCGGGCCTCAGTGATCTCAAATATCAGCAATTCCGAGCCCCCAGTTTAAGCCAGTAACGCCATTTCGAGCTGCAAAGCAGCGCCGGATCGCAGACGCTCAGCCCTCGCCGCCGCTTCACGTTCAATCATGACGGCCCAGTCGTGCATCACCTGCTTGCGCCGTTCGAACAGCTCCGACTTGTTGTAAACCCGCATGATCTTTGAGGTGGTGACGGTGGCGACATGGTTCAGGATGCGATCCACCACTGCAACGTCGGCGCCGAGAACCTCGCATGAAAATGTGCTGAACGTGGTCCGAAGATCATGGATGGTTCAGTGCTCCATGCCGACCGGGCTCCCGGCCAGCCTCCTTTGCCGCCGCGATGCGTCTGTCATGCTGAAGACAAACGGGCTGTCTTTCGGGCGATCCAACGCAACCAGCGCCTCCTTGATCAGCGACACAGCCAGTGGCGACAGGGGAACTCGCAGTAAGTTGCCGCGCTTGGTTCTATGCCCGGACAAAGTCTAGACCGCGTTATCGGGATCACCATCGGCGGCGAGGTCAAGTTCGGTGATCGGCATCGCCGCCACTTCATCGCGGCGCATGGACACTACGATCAACAAGCGATATAGCTGACCAAAGGGATATTCGAGCGCTTCCATGGCATCCCAGATTTCCGGCAGCTCATCGAGCGAATGGAAACGGCCGCGGGTGCGCTCCTTGGCAGGCTTCTTGATATTCGCCGCCGGATTACTCTCCACAATTTCCCGACACACCAGTTCATGAAGGCCTTCACATATGCCAGATTGCGGTTCGCAGCCATCGGACCCTTCTCCGCATGTTTGCGCACAGCATCCACGATGCCGGCCCGTGTGATCGATGTGATGTCCCTTGAACCGAATTGCTTCAGCAACCCGGTCTTTCCGTCGATAGCGCGGCGTCATTGCGACCCACGCCGCAATTGCGACAGCTTCAGGCGTTCGTAATCGTCGAGCACATCAGAGAGCTTGCGCAGCATTCGCGCCGCCCGCATCGCTTCACGCTTTGCCTCTCGCTTCTCCTCGTTGGGATCAACGCCTTCGACAACTTCAATGTGCTTGACCCGTGCCGCCTCTCGCGCATCCGACAGACCCATGCCCGGCAGGCTCCCAACTTGATCCGGGTGCGCTTGCCGTTGCGCAGCCGGGTACAAAGGAGCCATGTGGCCGAACGTTCACCGGCCCGGATGCGCAACCCGGCAACGCGGTCATCAGCGAGCTCCAACTGCCTGCCCTTGACCGTTCGCGCCCGTGTGATCAGTGTCTCGATTGCCTGGCTGTTGAGCGGTTTCACGATAATTCGCGCCAATGCCTTTTCGCTATAGGCTCCACATAGGCTCCACTTTGCGGAAGGACAACGTTCGTCAAAATCGTCCATTGGCGAACATTTGTTGACAGGGCGCTATGACCGAAATTAGCTATAAATCAGATGGATAATCACTATATCCAAGATTGAATCTGAGCAAATTTGGACAGCTCTGAACATCCCAAAATTGGCCCCCTGATCAAACTCTTAATCAGCGGGTCCTTGGTTCGAGCCCAAGTGCGTCCACCACCATCAAAAGATACGGTCTTTGCACATAAGTGATGCCGGGGGATCACCCGCCGGCGGGTGTGCCTGTATCTTGCGTAACAGGCGGTGCAATCGGCGTTGCTGCGCAGACCGTGCGAAGCGCTTGTTTGAGGCCCTCTTCAATCGTCGGGTGATAGAAAGGCATCGTCAGCACCTGCGTAGCCGTCATCCTGTTCTGTATGGCCCACGCAAGCAGATGACCGAGATGTTCGCCGGCGGGCGCGACAAGGTCTGCGCCAATCAGGACACCATCCGGCGCGGCGGCATATAATGTGAGCGCCCCCTCATTGCGCGCTTCGACCCGAGCGCGGCCCTGGTCCGAAAAGTCTGCCGTCCCGCTGACAGCACCATCTGCTTCCGAATCACCGATGCTGACAACCTGCGGATCGGTGAAGACAATGCTGAAGGGAACGTAACGATCGGTCTCGATGGCTGCCGGGTATGCAGCGGCATTGCGCCCAGCGATTGCGCCATCATGCGACGCTTCATGCAAAAGGGCCAGATCATTGGCGACATCGCCGGCAATAAAGACATGGCTGTCGCCGCATCGCATGGTCGCCCGATCGTGGCACGGCACGCCCTTGTCATCGAGCGGGAGGCCCGCATTTTCGAGGCCGATTCCGTCCAGCACCGGCGAGCGCCCCACCGCGACAAGGACGCGATCAAATAAGGCCTCGCCTGAACTTTTGCCCTCCCAACGAACGCAGACCTCGTCACCAATGCGTTCAGGCGTGACCTCCACGCCCAGATGCATGTCAATTTCCTGAGCAAGGATGTCCTTGAGCGCGGCATGAACGCGCGAACAGCGGACCTTGGCCAAGGTCTCGCCCTTGTCGAACACGACAACCGATACCCCCAGACCCGAGAAAGCCTGCGCCAATTCCAAACCAATCGCTCCGGCCCCGACAACCGCAAGACGGCGCGGCAAGGTTTCAATGTCGAACACGCTCTGGTTGGTCAGAGCAAGCTCTCCCAGTGCTGCAAATGGCGCGGGCATTGATGGCCGCGAACCAGTGGCAATCACGATGGTTTTCGCAGCAATCGTGCGGCCGTCATCCAGATCAAGACGGTTGGAATCCGCAAACCGGGCCTTTGCCCTGATCCGGATTCCGTCCGGAATTTCGTCGATTGAGTCTTGTGTGAGGGACACGAACCGATCCCGTTCCGCGCGGACGCGGTGCAGCAATTTCGTGTCATCAACTTCGACATCGGTGGCCATGACGCCGAAGACCTCGGCACGCAACACGGCGCGCCGCGCCTTTGACGCTGCGATCAAAAGCTTCGACGGCATGCATCCGACAGTGGCGCAGGTCGTGCCGGCAAAATGGGGATCGATCAGAAGCGTTGTCGCTCCATTGGCGCGGGCTGCGCGCTCAGCAGCAAGACCCGCCGTTCCCGCTCCGATCACCGCGACATCGCACGATAGTTGCTTGTCGCTGCTCATCCGATCAGCAGACCATTGTCGGGCGCCATCACACTGGGCTGCATCTTCGTCTCATCGCTTTGTTCGATCATGGTTACTGCTCTAGTCGGAGGTATCTGATGTCAGCCAAATTTGGCGCGGTGATCTGCAAGAATGTCATCGACATTATCAAGTGCTTCTAGGATTTCTGCTTCCCATTGCCCCTCATCAAGCTCGCGGATGGCTGAGTGTGCGGCACAAACAGCCGGGGTTCCCGCCCATTCTTGCGCCAGATCACGCGCCCATTCGGCATAATCATCGGCTGCGCCGCTCCGCTCCTCGAGAGCCTTTTTGAGCATCGGGTGAAAACGCAGGCGGGGTTCGGGGAAAAGGGATTTCAGGATTGCCGGCGGCATCAGCACGTTGATCGTATCATCGACGTGGACAATCCCGCTTGCCCGATGGCGAACCAGCACCGACGCAACATGAACGCTGTCATCGGCACTCACGAAATCAACCCCGCGGGGTGTCGAGAACTCGAGGGCGTCCATGAAGCCGCTTTGGGTTGCAACGTCTTCGATGGAAGCAGAATCCCAATCGAGATCGGGCACCTCTTGGCGGTGACGGCGTGTGCCGATCATCTTTGCGTGGGGCAAAGCGTCCTTCAGCGTCTGACAGTGGATGGTGTGGAACGGATGAACATTCAGGATCGCGTCCACAGCCTTGCCTTCGTCAGTCAGAGCCATGACCTCAGCCAATTCATCGCCAGCCAGGCTATAAGAGTCGACAATGATAAAGCGCCCATTGGGCCGCCTGACCAGCGACATATGCGTGCCGATGTCGATGACCTTCGCGATTTTGAATGAACCGCGGATATTCCAGAAATCGTCATGCAGCCTGATCATGTACACCCCTGCCTTCTCATGCTCTCGCACACGCGGGTCTAAGAGTAACGCGCAGCGTAAAGTTCCACCGCGCGATTTTCGGCCTGGAATTGCTATGTGTGGATTTCGCGGCGACAGGATGGATATTGGGAACGCTTGGCGATCTCCGGTCATACCAGACATTGCCTGTCTTGATTTCACACTGTGATGTGATAGTGGCGTGTGATGGACACATCGCTCATCACACGCGTTCGCGAACTCATCACATCCGCCACAATGACGCGCGCCGGTCTTGCCCGCGCGGCAGGGCTCCATGCCAATACGCTGAGAGACTGCACCGAGGACAGCTGGAACCCTACGGCAGAAACGCTCTCCAAACTGGGAGCTTTCCTTGAGGCCAATGCCGACAAACCGGTTCTGGCCACCATTGAGGAGATCATCGACGAAGCCCGGAATGGCCGCATGTACATCCTCGTCGATGACGAGGACCGCGAAAACGAGGGCGATCTCATCATCCCCGCGCAAATGGCCACGCCGCAGGCGATCAACTTCATGGCGACTCATGGCCGGGGCCTCATCTGCCTCGCGCTTACCAAGGACCGGGTCGACCACCTTGGATTGCAGCCCATGAGCCGCAACAACAAGGAATCGATGCAGACCGCCTTCACGATCTCGATCGAGGCTAAAGAGGGTGTTACCACCGGCATCTCTGCAGCCGACCGTGCGCGCACTGTCTCGGTTGCCATTGACGCCGCGAAGGGCGCTGACGATCTGGTCACGCCGGGACATGTGTTCCCGTTGATGGCGCGTGATGGCGGAACGCTGGTGCGCGCAGGCCATACCGAAGCCGCCGTTGATATCTCCCGGCTGGCAGGGCTGAACCCATCGGGCGTGATTTGCGAAATCATGAACGAAGACGGGACGATGGCGCGGCTCGATGATCTGATGACGTTTGCGCGGCGCCACAATCTCAAGATCGGCACAATCCGCGACCTGATCGCCTACCGAATGCGCAATGACCATCTGGTCGAGCGTCTGGGCGAACGCGCTTTCACGTCTGACTACGGCGGGCAGTGGCGCATGATCACTTATCGCGATCGCGTTGCAGGAAACGAGGCCTATGTGCTGCAAAAGGGCCACGTGGTTCCCGGCGAGCCCACCCTCGCCCGCGTTCACCCGATTTCGGTGTTCGACGATGTTCTTGGCGCACCGGGTGTTCGCAAGCGGACACTGCAGCGTGCGATGCAGGCGATCGGCGCGCATGGCTCGGGTGTAATCGTGATCCTTACAGGGCGGGTCGGCACCGGGGAATGGCGTCCTGACGAAGAGTTGCGCAATATCGGCATCGGGTCACAAATCCTGGTGGATCTCGGCGTGACCGAGATTGTCCTTCTGTCGAACAGCCGTCCCGATCTCGTCGCGCTTGAGGGATATGGCCTGACCATTACCGATTTTCATCCCATTCCGGAGTAAACCTTCATGGCCGATATCCTTATCGTGGAAGCGCGCTTCTATGCCCATCTCAACGACATGCTGGTTAATGGCGCACGGGCTGCGCTCGAAGCCCAGGGTCACAATGTCGAAGTGTTGACAGTTCCCGGTGCGCTCGAGATTCCCGGCGCCATCGCACTGGCGGCAGAAAGCGATCGCTATGACGGATTTGTCGCGATTGGCGTCGTGATCCGCGGAGAAACCTATCATTTCGAGATCGTTGCAGGTGAGAGTGCACGCGCGATCACGGCGTTAACGATGGACGGTATTGCGATTGGCAACGGTATCCTGACTGTCGAGAACGAGGCGCAAGCTCTGGTGCGTGCCGATCCCGCCCAAAAGGACAAGGGCGGTGAGGCGGCTAAGGCCACGCTTGCGCTGCTGGCCTTGCAGCAGCGGTTTGCCAGGTGAAGGTTTTGCGGTGCGGTGTCCCGCAATGGGCCTGGCCCTGCATTACGTATTTTCCCTATGTAGCTTTCGGTAGGTCATTGACGCGATAGCCGCATGGCTATTGCCGCTATCCGTGGGTCGGGTGCGATGGCGGTTGAAATAGCGATATCTTGGGATCTGACATTGGAAAATCTTCACCCGGCCGCCCCACGCAATGGGCGCATGTGTGACGTGCTTGCTGCGCTAGAACAGCAACTCGTCGCTCTCGATAAACTCGGCGCGCATATCGCTGCTGCCCACGTGGATGCCGCAATCCATCAGTTGCGAAGAGACCAGGCGAAACGTGACTAGTTCCTAGTCCGCACGGGTTTTCATCGGGAAAAGAACGACCTGCGTATTTACCCGTAAAGCCAGTTTGGTTCACTTGACCTATCATGAACGCCTCAGACACGCTCTGCCTGTTCGCTGCAGAGCATTCCTGAAGGCGAATGCATGAGCGATAAATCGCGCGATTCTGCCCATGAGTGGCAAGACGCGAACCTTTACGAGCCGGTTTCGGTCCTTCATCCCTTTGCCGATGAGTTGATGGAAATCGCGGTTCGCCTTCGCCAAGCAGCGCATGGCTGCCATGGCGACGCCTCTCCTGAGCCTGCAATGAACGCTCGGGCGGCAAAAGATTATCTCATTATGGCGCGCAAAGCCTACTCGATGCGCCGCAAGAGAGACGCGATTTTTGGCAACCCGGACCTGTTCGGTGAACCTGCGTGGGACATCTTGCTCGATCTTTACATCGCCCAGAGCGAAGGCAAATCAGTGTCTGTTTCCAGCGCGTGCATCGGGTCGGCGGCGCCTGCTACAACAGGGTTGCGCTGGCTTGGCGTTTTGGCTGACGAAGGCTTGGTGGTGCGGGAAAACGATGCCGGGGACCAGCGCCGGGTTTTGGTGCGGCTAACGCCGGCGGCACGCGCAGCACTCGAGCGATTTTTCGACTCCGTCGATCACCATTAGGCGCGTGCGCCAAAACACCCCTTGCCGGCGTAGGCTGCGCTAAGGCCCAGCTCCTCTTCGATCCGGATCAGTTGATTATACTTTGCCAACCTGTCCGAACGCGCGAGCGAGCCTGTCTTGATCTGTCCGCAATTGGTGGCGACCGCCAGGTCGGCGATGGTCGCATCCTCGGTTTCGCCCGATCGATGGCTCATGACACAGGTGTAGCGTGCACGGTGCGCCATATCGACTGCAGCGAGCGTTTCGGTGAGCGTGCCGATCTGATTGACCTTGACCAGCAACGAATTGGCGAGACCGCGGCCAATTCCGTCTGAAAGTCGCGCAGGATTTGTTACGAACAGATCGTCGCCAACCAGCTGCACGCTATCGCCCAGCTTGCCGGTTAGCGCGGCCCAGCCATCAAAATCGTCCTCGCTCATACCGTCCTCGATCGAGCGGATCGGGTATTCGGCAGCGAGTTTGGCCAAATAATCGGCCATCTCGTGCGGGCTGAGGCTGAGGCCTTCGCCGGAGATTTCATACCGGCCGTCCCTGAAGAACTCGGTGGCCGCGCAATCGAGCGCCAACACGATGTCCTCACCAGGAGTAAAGCCTGCCTTGGCGACGCTATCCATGATGAAATCGAGCGCGGCGCGGGTACTGGCGAGGTTGGGCGCAAAGCCGCCCTCGTCACCAACGCTTGTGGCGAGGCCTTTCTGTGCAAGGTCCTTCTTGAGCGTGTGAAACACCTCCGCCCCCCAGCGCACGGCTTCGGCAATGCTGTCCGCGCCAACCGGCATGATCATGAATTCCTGGATATCGATGGGGTTGTCGGCATGTTCGCCGCCATTGATGATGTTCATCATCGGCACCGGAAGCATGTGGGCCGATACGCCGCCGAGGTAAGAATATAACGGCAACCCGCGCGCATTCGCCGCCGCCTTCGCAACCGCCAGACTTGTACCCAGGATCGCGTTCGCGCCCAGGCGTGCCTTATTGACCGTGCCATCAAGCGCCATCAGGGCATCGTCGATATCGCGCTGGTCCTCGGCATCGAAGTTGTCGACCAGCAGCTCGCGGACTTCGGTGTTAACGGCATCAACCGCCTTCAACACACCCTTGCCCAGGTAGCGGGCGCTATCGCCGTCGCGCAATTCCACCGCCTCATGCGCGCCGGTCGACGCACCCGATGGCACTGCAGCACGACCGAAACTGCCATCGTCCAGCAGCACGTCCACCTCGACGGTCGGGTTCCCGCGGCTGTCGAGGATCTCGCGTGCGTGAATGTCGATGATGGCGGTCATGTTTGGCTCCCGGAGGAATGTGTTGTAACTTGATAATACACTCGGTCCGCCGCGATTCTGGTCGTTCCGGGTCTCCCATTGGCCCTATGCCGTGGAACATTCCGGTGCAAGCGCACTTCCACCCAGTGTTCAATCACAAGAAAAATGGAAGCATGAAAATGGTAGACAACACCCCCACCGGTTCGGCTGCTCCCAAGACGCGCAAGACTCCCGCAAGCCCGATCAAGGGCGGAGTTGGGGCCACTGGCGAATCGAAGCCGACCGCTTCGCGCAAGACCGGCGCGATGAAAAAGGGCGACGAGACGGTAGCTGCTGTTACCCCAACGACAACCGCGCCTGTGGCTGAAGCCAAGAGCCGGTTCAATGCGGCGCTCGAAGAAGCCAAGGCTGGCGCAGCAGCGTTGCGCACCGAAGCTGAAAATCGGCTCAGCGCGGTCAGCGGACAGGCCAAGGGCAAGAGCAATGATCTTGTCGCCGAAGCCAAGACCTATGGCGATCAGGCCAAGGGTAAGGCCGGTGAGCTTGCAGTAGAAGGCAAGCAAGCTGCCAGCGACGCGATCGCTTCTCTTGGCAAGGTTGTCGGCGATACCGCTGGTCAGATCGACGAAAAGCTCGGCGAACAATATGGCGATTATGCCCGCAAGGCATCGCGGACGCTTCAGGAAACATCCGCCAAGCTTGAATCGAAGAGCGTCGAGGAACTTGGCGAGGATGCGCGCACCATGGTTCGCAAAAGCCCGGGCGCTGCGGTAGGTATTGCAGCGGTTGTCGGCTTTTTCCTCGCACGGATGCTCGGCGGAATGCGGCGCTAATCGGGCGAGAGAGGCACGCTCATGTACGATACCGAGCCGGGCCTTCCGCACATGCCGGACGGCACATTAACCGATCCGGCGTTCGCGCCGGATCCCGCCCTTTCCGAAGAAGACGAAACCGATTTCGCGTCATTGCGCGACGACATCGAGACGCTGGTCGAAGACGCCAAGACATATGTCGAGGCCGAAATCGCCTTTCAGAAGACCCGCGTCAGCCTTGCCGGTAAGAAAGTCGGCCGCGTCGCGGCGTTGCTGGTACTGGCCCTTGTGCTGCTTCACATCGCGCTCATTGCATTGGCGGTGGGTGTCGTGATTGCGCTTGCGCCGTATGTGACGATCTGGGGCGCCATCGCCATTGTCGTCGGCGTGATGCTCGCAGGCGTTGCAGCATTGGTGGTGAGCGTGGCGGGGGAAGGCAAAGTGCTTTCGGCGATGTTCGGATCAGGAGATGACAATTGACCCATCTTCCCCAACGTTTCATCGAAGATCGTCAGATGCGGGACGCGGCGCGCGCCGTGCTGACCGACGATATCGAGCGGCTGCGGGCAAGCCTGAATGAAGAAGGCATCGCAAGCCGCGTGTCGTCCGGAGTTGGCTCAACCATCGCGGACCGTTTTCGTACCGGCGCGCGTGACGTGCTTGCGCAAGCAAAGGCTCAGGTGGGCGATCAGAAGGGTGTGCTGGCCATTCTTGTCGGCGCGATCATCCTCTGGTTTTCTCGGGGTCCGATCATCGCCTGGTTTGATGACCACGCCGAGCCCGAAAACGAACACGACAATGAATACGATGATGATGCCGCGCCTACTGCTGCGGCTGCACAAGGAGATAATTCATGACCAACCCTACCCCCGTTGCCACGACTGATGCCCGCGATGCCCTGCGTGCCCGGATTGATACGGCTGAACGCCGCAATGCAGAGCGCACCTTGGCGGATCAGGCACGCGAAGCTGCAAGTTCAGCGGCCGATTACACCCGTGCAAACCCGCTCACGGTGATCGGTGGTGCTGTGGTCGCCGGCGTCATCATTGGTCTGCTGACCCGTCCGGGCCGCCAGGCCGCAGGCAAAGCTATCCATTCGGCCAGCGACGCGATTTCGAACGCGGGATCAAATGCAAAGAGCTTTGCAAAACGCCGCACAGGTATCGGCCAGTCGATTGGCGACAGTGTGGTGGCTTATGGTATGACCATGATCGACGAGATCATGGACACGGCTCGGGCCGGTCAGGACCGCGCCGGGGAATTGGGCGATGCCGCCGGTTCCAAGGCGAAAAAGCTTTCGGCCAGCGCATCCGATGCGGCCGATTCTGCGGCAAGCAGCACCCGCGCCATGGCTCGCAAAACGCGCGCAGTTGCTGCGGACACGTTCAGCGATCTCAAACGCCGGGCCACCCGGTAATCGCGTTGCCAGTCTGCGGGTCTTGCCCTTGGCGCTGCGCGCGCTAAGGGAGCCCGCATTCTTTTTTCCCAAGGGCAAATCACATGGCTGAAACCACTCCCGTCCAGCGTCTCCACCTCGTGATGGGCGGCCGGGTGACCGATCCTCGCGCTATCGAGTTTCAAGACCCCGAAAGCATTCACGTTGTCGGCGTTTATAGCTCTTTCGACAGCGCCGTCGACGCTTGGCGCGCGCAAGCACAACGCACGGTTGACGATGCCGAGATGAAGTATGTGGTGGTGCCCATCCACAAGCTTCTCACTCCCGACGATTGAACGGCCTGCGTTTAATCAGAGCTTGACGACGAAACTGTCGTCCGTTGTTTGGCCACTGGCAACCGCGCAATTGCAGCTTTCATTCTGCCGCATAATTCTCGACCAGTGTCGCTCTCCTGCGTTACGATCCAGCACCGCGCCGTTTGAAACCGGTGCGGCTGCAGGCGTTTGAAGCCACAAACCATAGTCATCGTTAAATAACACGAAGCAAATTGCGCGTTTCACATGAAACAAGGCCTGGGACGGGCCTGGACGATGGCTGGACGAGCCGACACCCACCCTGCGTGACATCTACACGCGCCGTCTCTTCCCTCCGTGGTTCCCGATCAACTCGGTCGCACCGTCATGAAGCCAACGACATGTCGCACCCGATGCGCCCGCTGCACCTTTCGCGCACTGCATGTTCGGCGACTGGCCCGTCAGATGAACTCGATCTTGTCGACGTGGTAGAACTTCTCGCCCGACGGCACTGTGACTTCGATATCGTCACCCACCTGCTTGCCGATCAATGCGCGCGCAAGCGGAGATGTGTAGGAAATTCGCCCTCCGGTGGCATCCGCTTCGGTCTTGCCGACGATCTGGTAGCGGATTGGCTTGTCGTTTTCGTCAAGCAACGTGACAGTCGCGCCAAACACGATTTTGTCGCCAGACAGCGTCGTCGGATCGATGATCTGCGCGCGGCTGACCATGCCTTCGATATCGCCAATCATCGCCTCGACCTGACCCTGCCGTTCCTTCGCGGCGTGATATTCGGCGTTTTCCGACAAGTCACCGTGGGCGCGGGCTTCTTCGATGGCCTCGACGATTTTGGGGCGTTCTTCGCGCAGCATCTTGAGGTCGGCCGTCAATCGCTCATACCCCTCGGCCAGCATCGGCACCTTGTCCATCGTCGCCATCTATCTGTTCTTTCTATTTGTTAAAACAGTCGCCCAACCCGCAACGGGAAAAAACCGATCCCGGCCGTTCGATCCAAACGGCGGCAGTCACTTTCATCCTGTCGGGGGGAAACCTCGGTTAAACACCATAATAGTCCTGCATGGAGCGGACTTCAAGCTGATCGGGCCGGATCGCCGAAATCGACAACGCTGCCGCGACCGATCCGGCAGCGGTTGTGTAATAGGGCACCTTGTTCGCCAGCGCAGCCTGACGGATCGATTTGGAATCCATCAGCGACTGCCAGCCTTCCGTGGTGTTGAAGATCAACGCGATCTCCCCGTCGATGATTTTGTCGACGATATGAGGCTGGCCCTCGGCAACCTTGTTCACCCGTTCAACCGCCAGACCCTGTTCGGCGAGATAGGTTTGCGTACCGTCGGTGGCGACAATGCGAAAACCGTGTTCGATCAATTGGCGCACCCCTGCGACAATCACAGGCTTGTCCGTATTTTTGACGGACACGAACACCGTGCCGGATTGCGGAGGGATCATCCCCGCGCCAATCTGCGACTTGAGAAACGCCGCCTCGAAGCTCACGTCTATCCCCATGACCTCACCTGTGGACTTCATCTCGGGGCTCAGCACAGGGTCCGCGCCAGGGAATCGTCCCCACGGGAAAACCGCCTCCTTGACCGCCATGTAGGGCAGGTCGCGCTTGAACGGCGGGAACGCGGCCAGCTTTTCGCCTGCCATGACCCGCGCCGCGATCTTGGCCACCGGCTGACCGATTGCCTTGGCGACGAAGGGCACGGTGCGGCTGGCACGCGGATTGACCTCAATGAGGTAAACCTCGCCATCTTTCACAGCGAACTGGATGTTCATCAGTCCGACGACGCCGAGCGCATGGGCCAGCGCATGGGCCTGACGCTCCATTTCTGCGATGATCCCGGGCGGGAGCGAATAGGGCGGAAGCGTGCAGGCGCTGTCTCCCGAATGGACTCCGGCTTCTTCGATGTGCTGCATGACGCCAGCAATGCTCACCTGCTCGCCATCGCATAGCGCATCGACATCACATTCGATTGCATCGCGCAGATACTGATCGATCAACACCGGACTATCGCCCGATACGTTGACCGCGGTGGCGATGTAATTGTCGAGCTGCGCTTCGCTGTCGACGATCTCCATTGCCCGGCCGCCGAGCACGTAGGACGGGCGCAGCAGCACCGGGTAGCCGATGCGTGCGGCCACGGCGGCGGCCTCGTCCCGGCTGCGGGCGATGCCGTTGTCGGGCTGCTTGAGTTTCAGCTTGCTGATGAGCTTGGCAAAGCGTTCGCGGTCTTCGGCCAGGTCGATCGCATCGGGCGAGGTGCCGAGGATCGGAATACCCGCATCCTCCAGCGCCTGCGCCAGTTTCAGCGGGGTCTGCCCGCCAAACTGCACGATCACACCGACCAGCTCGCCATTCTGCTGCTCGACCCGCAGGATTTCGAGCACGTCTTCATCGGTCAACGGTTCGAAATAGAGCCGGTCCGAGGTGTCGTAATCGGTCGAGACGGTCTCTGGGTTGCAGTTGACCATGATCGTCTCGAAGCCCTGCTCGGCGAGCGCAAAACAAGCATGGACGCAGCAATAGTCAAACTCGATCCCCTGCCCGATCCGGTTCGGCCCGCCACCCAGGATCACGATCTTGCGGCGGTCGGATGGCATGGCCTCGCACTGGGCCTCGCCGAAGCTGGGCGCTTCATAGGTCGAGTACATGTATGGCGTAATCGCATCGAATTCGGCGGCGCAGCTGTCGATCCGCTTGAACACCGGGAACACGCCGAGCTTGTGACGCAGAGCGCGCACTTCCGCCGCGCTGGTCGCGCCCGCCATCGCCACGAGCGCATCGTGGAGCAGGCCGGAGCGTTTGGCCTGGGTTTCGCCCATGCCACCTGCCACGCCGACAGACCGCACGGCAAGCGTGGCGAGGCGTCGGTCGGAAAAGCCCATCGCCTTCAGGCGGCGAAGGCCGATCGCATCGCGGGGCAACCCGTTTGTCTGCACTTCGGCTTCGGCCGCGATGATCGCTTCGATCTGGCGCAGGAACCACGGATCGTAGAAAGTAACCCCCGCGATATCTTCGACGCTCATGCCTTCGCGGAACGCCTGCGCAACCTTGAGCAGGCGGTCAGGCGTGCGGCGCGACAGGGCAGCCACGATCACGTCGCGGGGCTGACCTTCGAGCTCAGGCAGCCGGTTGAAGCCGTCCAGCCCGGTTTCCAGCCCGCGCAGTGCCTTCTGCATCGATTCGGCAAAGCTGCGGCCAATAGCCATGACCTCGCCGACCGATTTCATTGCGGTCGAAAGATCGGTGGCCGCGCCCTTGAACTTCTCAAAGGCGAAGCGCGGGATTTTGGTCACCACGTAATCGATGGTCGGCTCGAAGCTCGCAGGCGTCGCCCCGGTGATTTCGTTGGTGAGTTCATCCAGCGTGTATCCGACCGCAAGCTTGGCCGCGACGCGGGCGATGGGGAAGCCGGTGGCCTTGGATGCCAGCGCGGAACTGCGCGACACGCGCGGATTCATCTCGATCACGATCAGGCGGCCGTCCTTGGGATTGACCGCGAACTGGACGTTGCTGCCTCCCGTCTCCACCCCGATCTCGCGCAGGCAAGCGATACTCGCATTGCGCATGATCTGGTATTCCTTGTCGGTCAGCGTCAGCGCCGGGGCGACGGTGATGCTGTCCCCGGTGTGGACGCCCATCGGATCGACGTTTTCGATGGCGCAGATGATGATCGCGTTATCCTTGCGATCACGCACCACCTCCATCTCGAACTCTTTCCAGCCGAGCAGCGATTCCTCGATCAGGACTTCGGTGGTGGGCGAGGCATCGAGGCCTTCACGCACGATCTGCTCGAACTCGGCCTTGTTATAGGCAATCCCGCCGCCCGTGCCGCCCAGCGTGAAGCTGGGACGGATGATCGAAGGCAGGCCCGTGCGTTCAAGGATCTCGCGCGCTTCCTCCAGCGTGTTGGCGACGCCGCTGCGCGCGCTTTCCAGCCCGATGCTGGTCATCGCATCGCGGAAGCGCTGGCGGTTTTCGGCTTTGTCGATCGCGTCGGCCTTGGCCCCGATCATCTCGACGCCGTACTTCGCCAGCGTGCCATCCGCGTCCAGCGCCAGCGCGCAGTTGAGCGCCGTCTGCCCGCCCATCGTCGGCAGCAGCGCATCGGGACGTTCCTTCGCGATGATCTTGGCGACGATATCGGGCGTGATCGGCTCGATATAGGTGGCGTCGGCGAACTCCGGATCGGTCATGATCGTCGCCGGATTGGAATTGACGAGGATGACGCGGTAGCCCTCCTCCTTCAGCGCCTTAATCGCCTGCGTGCCGGAGTAATCGAACTCGCACGCCTGCCCGATGATGATCGGGCCAGCGCCAATGACGAGGATGGAGGAAATGTCGGTTCTTTTGGGCATCAGGAATCCCTGTCGGCAAAGGCAAAGGAGAGCTTGGTGTAGCGGTTCACGAGCGGCAGCACGTCCGGCTTGGACGCGGCTGACCCGAAGATGAAGGTGCAGTTACGGCGGATGTCGATCAGACGGTCCCCGTCGCGGGCCATGATGTAGCTTAGCACATAGTAGGAGCGCGGGCTGTTCCGGCGGCCGACTACGTCGAGTTGCTTCATACCGTCATCCCCCGATGCAAGGCGCTCGGTGTCGATGAAGCCTTCGTCCTTGCGGGCGTCGGCAACAGCGGCGTGGCGTGCGGCGGGATCGAAGGAGACCGCGTCGAACGGGCTTTCGGCGGCGGCGATGCGGCAATCCATGCGGCCGGCGACGGGGTAGCGGCTATCCTCGTCATGCAGCACCGGACGCCAGAAGCTGAGCACCGGAAGGCCAGTATCGGGCGACGCTTCGAGCGTGACCGACCCATCGCCCTGAAACGCGACGCCCTCGGCAATCTCCGCACCGGGCCATTCGGCGAGCGGGGGCGGAGTCATTGCGGGGTTCTGGGCGAGTGCGGGGATTGAAAATGTTGCGAGGATGGCGGTGAGCGCACTCAGCCCCTTCCTTCGAGGGAAGGGGTTGGGTATGAGTGTACCACGATGGCGGAAAAGCGATTGACCAGCCTCGCGCGCAAACTGCGCGGCGAACCGACAGAGGCAGAAAAGCGGTTGTGGGCGCATTTGCGAGCAAGCCGGTTTGAGGGCGTGAAATTCACTCGGCAGTTTCCCATCGGTGACTTTATTGCCGACTTCGCCAGCCGGTCCTTGCGCCTCGCCATCGAACTCGATGGCGGACAGCACGCGGTCAGCCCCACCGATGCGAACCGCACCCGCATCATCGAAGCGCACGGCTACCGCCTGATCCGCTTCTGGAACAACGAGGTGCTGGGGAATATCGATGGGGTGCTGACAGTGATTGGGCAAGAGATTGAAATCGCGCGCAACCAAACTCCCCTTCCCTGAAGGGAAGGGGTTGGGGGATGGGTGTACGACGCCCGATGAGTCGCCCTGACCCCTCACCGCCGAACCCCCGTCCCCAACCCTTCCCCAAGGGGAAGGGAGAAGTGAAAGATCAGGTAAGATCATCTCGATCACCATCAGGCTGCGCAGCGCGTAACATGCGCGGTTACCTTTGAAATATTAGCCTGAGAAACATGAGATTTTAAAGATGTCCAAAGGCCAAAAAGTTCACCTTCTGGAGAAACTGTCACGACGTATGTCGACGTCACTCCAGTTGATGGATAGGTTTCAATTATTCCAAATGAACCAGTTTTTGGGTCGAGGAATGAAAAGGAAAGAATGCCACCATCTTCTCTGGCATTGATGAACTCTCCAAGAGCATCCAAAAAAAGAATGTTTGGCTCGTTCTCCGGTGTCACAAAAAATACTAAACGACCTCCCGAGATTGGGTCGCTTTGCCACCCGTCATGACGAGGCCATAAGTAGTATCCTTTTCCATCTGAAGATCCACAGACAGCGAGGATATCAGAGCCCTCAGGAACCATGTTTTGCGCAAGGCTCTTTAGGGCAAGTAGTCCGTCCTCAGTCGCACCGGTGTCCTGCGAAATGACTGGTCCGCCAATTAGTAAGCTAGCTGTTGCAAGGAGTGCCATTGCTGCGTGCTTAAGGTTAAACATCACCCCAGACCCCCCACAAACTTTGCGAACAGGTAAAAGCTGTCCTGCGGCCCCGGCGACGCCTCCGGGTGATACTGCACGGCAAACGCCCGCTTGCCCTTGATCGCGATGCCGCAATTCGTCCCGTCGAACAGCGACACATGGGTCTGCTCGACATTCTCCGGCAGGGTCGCCGCGTCCACCGCAAAGCCGTGGTTCATCGAGGTGATCTCGACCAGCCCCGAGGTCTCGCCCCAGCCCTCGCCGACGCGCTGGACCGGATGGTTCGCGCCGCGGTGGCCCTGGTGCATCTTGATCGTCTTCGCACCCGCGGCGAGCGCCAGCAGCTGGTGGCCCAGACAGATGCCGAAGATCGGCATGTCTGCTTCCAGCAGAGCCTTGATGACCGGCACCGCATATTCGCCCGTTGCCGCCGGATCGCCGGGTCCGTTGCTCAGGAAGACGCCATCAGGCTGCAAAGCCATCACCTCGTCAAAGCTGGTCTTCGCCGGCACCACCGTCACCCGCGCACCAGCCTTCACCAGATTGCGGAAGATGTTGTCCTTCGAACCATAGTCGATCGCGACCACATGCGGCTTGGCATCGCGCGCCGCGCGGCCATAGCCTTTGCCCAGCGTCCAGTAGCCGCCCTCCCAGCCCTCGTGCTTGTGACGGGTGACGCGGATGGCGAGGTCCATGCCCTCCAGCCCCGGCCACTCCTGCGCCCGCTTCACCAGGGCAGGCAGGTCAAACTTGCCGTCCGGCGCATGGGCGATCACCGCGTTGGGCGCACCGGTCTGGCGGATGCGGCGGGTCAGCGCGCGGGTGTCAATGCCGCTGAGACCGATCTTGCCGTTGCGCACCATCCAGTCGGCAAACGTCTCGATGCTCCGGAAGCTTGAAGGCTCGGTCACGTCTTCGCGCACGATGCAGCCGACCGCGCCTTCCACGCAGCTTTCCACATCCTCGCTGTTCGCGCCGACATTGCCGATATGCGGGAAGGTGAACGTGACGATCTGCGCCGCGTAGCTGGGATCGGTCATCACTTCCTGATAGCCGGTCATGGCGGTGTTGAAGCACACCTCGCCAACGCTCGCCCCAACCGCGCCGAAGCCGCGCCCCCACACCACTGTGCCGTCGGCCAGAACGAGGCAGCCGGTTGCGCCGGAAGGTTGCGCACGGAAAGAAGCGGGGTCGGCCATGGGGGCGCTCCGTTTGGGGTAAAGCCAGCGATGTTGCTAAGTTTCGTCCGCTAAGCCCCATGGCCCCTCGCGTCAACCTAGGCGTGCCGCCCTATTTGCGTTAGAGGCGCGCCATTCCGTGCCGTTTGGCCATTCAATCCACAGGAAACACCCCATGATCCGCGACGATATCAAGGCCGCCACCATCACCGCGATGAAGGCGGGCGAGAAAGACCGCACCGCCGCACTTCGCCAGATCAGCGCGAAGATCAAAGACCGCGATATCGAGGAGCGCACCTCGACAAAGGCGATCCCCGACGATGAACTGGTTGTCAGTGTCCTTCAGAAGATGGCCAAACAGCGCCGCGAATCGATTGAGATGTACGACGCCGGTGGCCGCACGGAACTGGCTGCAATCGAGCGCGCCGAGCTTGCCGTGATCGAGGAATTCCTGCCGCAGATGCTCAGCGAGGCAGAAACCGCCGCCGCAATCGACGCGATCAAGGCAGAGACCGGCGCGTCTACCATGAAGGACATGGGCACCGTGATGGCCGAACTGAAGGCGCGGCACGGCGCCGTGCTGGATGGGAAGCTGGCGAGCACTCTGGTGAAGGCGGCGCTTTCCTGAAAGCAAAGTCCCGCTTGAACGCCGGCGCGTTCGGGCGCACCTAATCTTGCATGGCTATCACCCCGCAATGGAAGGACGAGCTGCGCGCGCGGATCACGCTGTCGACGCTTGTCCAGCGCTCGGTCAAGCTGACCCGCGCGGGGCGCGAGTGGAAGGGGTGCTGCCCATTCCACGAGGAAAAGACGCCGAGCTTCTACGTCAACGATCAGAAGCAGTTCTACCATTGCTTTGGCTGCGGCGCGCATGGCGATGCGATCAGTTGGATGGTCGACAATCAGGGCCTGCAATTCATGGATGCGGTCAAGGAATTGGCCGCGACCGCCGGAATGGAGGTGCCCGCGCCTGATCCCGTTGCGGCGCAAAAGGCGGAAGCCCGCGCCAGCCTGATCGATGTGACCGAGGCAGCGCAACGGTTTTTTGTGCAGAGCCTTACCGGGCCAAGCGGTGGTGCAGCGCGCGACTATCTGCAGCGGCGCGGGTTTTCGATGGAAGTCATGCAAGATTTCGGCTTTGGCTGGGCGCCCGATGATCGTCAGGCTCTGCCCCGCGCCCTCACGCAGTTCGACGAGGATATGCTGGAAGGCGCCGGCATGCGGGCCGCAAACGATCAGGGCGAAAGGTATGACCGCTTTCGGGGCCGCGTCATGCTCCCTATTCAGGACGCACGCGGCCGGGTGATCGCATTTGGCGGCCGCATTCTCGAAAAGCGGGACGGCGTCGCCAAATATCTGAACTCGCCCGACACCGACCTGTTCGATAAAGGGCGCACGCTTTACAATCTGCACCGTGCCGCCCCTGCCGCTCGTCAATCGGGACGCGTGGTGGTGGTCGAAGGCTACATGGATGTGATCGCCCTCGCCAATGCAGGGATTGCCGACGCGGTCGCACCACTGGGCACGGCGCTCACCGAAATGCAGCTCGAACTGCTGTGGCGCATGGTCGAAGTGCCGGTTCTGTGTTTCGATGGCGATGCGGCGGGTCAGAGAGCTGCGATGCGGGCCATCACCCGCGCGCTGCCGCTGCTGGCCCCCATGCGATCGCTCAGCATCGTGTGCCTGCCTGCTGGCCTCGATCCCGATGATCTCATCAAGACGCAGGGCAAAACGGCGATGGAGGGGTTGCTGGAAAAGCCAGCCAGCCTGATCGAGACATTATGGCAGTTCGAACGCGATGCTCAGCCTCTTACCACGCCTGAAGCCAAGGCGGGTCTCAAGGCGCGGCTGATGACCCATGTTGAAACGATTGCGGATCCCGAGATCAAGGGTCTTTACCGCCGCGAGCTGGGCGACCGGTTCTCTGCCTTCGCCTATCCACCGCGCCCACCGCGCCCCGCCTTTCAGCCCGGCAAATCAGGCCAGCGCGCCAACTTCAAAGGGTTCGGGCGCGGAGCCGTGATGCCGCATCAGGGCTTGTCAGAAGGTGCGCGTGCGCAGCTATCGGGCATGATGGCAGGCGGCCAGCGGCAAGGCTTGTTGAACGCCGTTCTGACCGGCCTGACGCGGTTTCCGCAAGAGATTGCCCGTCACGCCGAAGCCCTCTCCAGCCTCGCCCGGCTTGACCCCAAAGCCGCGCTATTGATCGAATCCCTGTTCGAACTTGCAGAAACGCTTGATTCGGTCACGCCAAACGCCATATGCAACCAGCAAGGCCAACCTGCCCCGCCGGCAGATATCCGCTACGCCTTTCTCGATGAAGAAGGCAACGATCCCGGCGCTGCGTGTGAGGAACTGGCCGAAGCTGTGTCGCTGCTGGTTGAAAGACCGGCGTTGGAGGTTGCACTTGCAGCCACGATTGCGCGTTTCGAAAATGATCCCGAAGGATCATTTGCGGAGCAGACGCGTTTGCGCGCACAGCTCATGGCAGTTGATGAGCGACTCAAGGCTTTCGGGCGCCGCAAAGCGGGCTCGGTGGCAATGGGTGACGACACCGTCTGACAGGCGGATATGGGTTTAATTGGCGATTTCGTGCAGTGCACGGACCGCCCGGCAACGGATTGATAATAAAAATATGGCCGAGAAGGAAGACGCGCCGCTGATCGACCTCAACGAAGCTTCGATCAAGAAGCTCATCAGCAAGGCGAAGAAGCGTGGCTATGTCACCTACGACGAGCTGAATGAGGCGCTGCCCTCTGGCGAGATGAGCCCCGATCAGATCGAGGATATCCAGACCGCCCTGTCCGAAATGGGCGTCCAGATCGTCGAGAATGACGAGGATGCCGAGGCTGAAACCGAAGGCGAAAGCCGCGAGGCCGAAGACGTTGCCGTCGATGACGACGATGACGATGATGACGACGAGAAAAAGAGCCCGGCAAAGGATGCCCGCGCCGGAAATCGCAAACTCGTAACCGGAGAGCGCACGGATGACCCGGTGCGCATGTATCTGCGCGAGATGGGCGCAGTGGAACTGCTCAGCCGCGAAGGCGAAATTGCCATCGCCAAGCGGATTGAGGCTGGCCGCGACATGATGATCATGGGGCTGTGCGAAAGCCCGATCACGTTTCACGCGATTATCCAGTGGTCCGAAGCCCTGAACAACGGCGATATGCAATTGCGCGAAATCCTCGATCTCGATGCGATGTTGTCCAAGGAACCGCCGGCCGACAAGATGGCCGAAGGCGCCGAGGACGAGGATGACGACGGCGAAATTTCCGAAGCCACCGCCGGCCCGACCATCCGCGAGGATGATGAAGTCAAGGATGAGCCGGATGCGGACGGCGAAGACGACGAGGATGGCGATGGCCGCCCCAAGCGCGAGGAAGAGGAGGAAGAAGACAACACCCTCTCCCTCGCCCAGATGGAAGCTGCGCTGAAGCCTGAGGCGCTCGAAACCTTTGCGCGGATCACCACGCTATTCCTCGCTTTCGAAAAGCTGCAAGGCGAACGGGTCGATACGCTCGCGCTGGGTAATGCCTTCCCGGCGGCCAAGGAAACCAAGTACGAGAACTTGCGCGAAGAGCTGACGGCTGAAGTGGAAAGCGTTCAGTTCCACGCGACCAAGATCGAATTCCTGGTCGACAACCTCTATGCCTTCAACCGCCGCCTGACCACGCTGGGCGGGCAGATGCTCCGCCTTGCCGAACGTCACAAGGTCAAGCGTGTCGACTTCCTCAACGCCTATATGGGCAACGAGATGGACGACGCCTGGATCAAGGACCGCGCCAAGAAGGACAAGAAGTGGGCCGCCTTCGCCGAGAAGGAAGAAGACGCGATCGAGCGTATTCGCTCGGAAATCGCCGACATCGCCGCGCAGACCGGCATGAGCCTGCCCGAATTCCGCCGCATCGTGAACATGGTCCAGAAAGGCGAGCGCGAGGCGCGGATCGCCAAGAAGGAAATGGTTGAGGCGAACCTGCGTCTGGTCATCTCGATTGCCAAGAAATATACGAACCGCGGCTTGCAATTCCTTGATCTTATTCAGGAAGGCAATATCGGTTTGATGAAGGCGGTCGACAAGTTCGAATACCGCCGCGGTTACAAGTTCTCGACCTACGCGACGTGGTGGATCCGGCAGGCGATCACCCGCTCGATCGCCGATCAGGCGCGCACCATTCGTATTCCGGTGCACATGATCGAGACGATCAACAAGCTGGTGCGCACGAGCCGCCAGTTCCTGCACGAAGAAGGCCGCGAGCCGACCCCGGAAGAAATGGCGCAGCGCCTCTCCATGCCGCTGGAAAAGGTGCGCAAGGTGATGAAGATCGCCAAGGAGCCGATCTCCCTCGAAACCCCGATTGGCGACGAGGAAGACAGCCACCTGGGCGATTTCATCGAGGACAAGAACGCGATCATCCCGGTGGATGCCGCCATCCAGGCGAACCTCAAGGAAACCGTCACCCGCGTGCTGGCGTCACTCACCCCGCGTGAAGAGCGCGTGCTGCGGATGCGCTTCGGCATCGGGATGAACACCGATCACACGCTGGAGGAAGTCGGCCAGCAGTTCTCGGTGACCCGCGAACGCATCCGGCAGATCGAGGCCAAGGCGCTGCGGAAACTGAAGCACCCGAGCCGCAGCCGCAAAATGCGGTCTTTCCTCGACCAGTAATCATCCGGAAGACCCCGCTGCGGCGGGGTTTTTCATGCCCGGCGAGGTCAGTTCTTCTTGTCTGGCAGGGATTCGCGCTTGGTCGACGCCAGTTCCTCCAGCTCTTCCTCGCTCATCGAATCGACCATGTCTTTCGATGCGCCCTCGAGGTCTTTCTTCGGCGTATCGCCGCGCTTGGCGGACAGGGCCGCGCATGCGGCTTTCTGCTGCGCCTTCGACTTTGCTTTCATCGCGATAACTCCTGATTGTCGGCAAGGTTTAGTCTATATGCGATAGCGCTCAAGCCTGATCGAATTTTGGCAAGCCGCCGGTCGAAAAGAGGCGGCGTGGGGGGTGGAGAATCTCCGATCCAGCGCCTATAGGCCTGCCATGCGCATCGCCATCGCCTCAGACCACGCCGCCACCGATCTCAAGGCCGAACTCGCCGAATGGTTGATCGAGGAAGGCCACGACGTCGCCGATCTCGGCCCGGAACCAGGTGTCAGCGTCGATTACCCCGATTACGGCTACCGCCTGGCGGAAATTGTCGCCGAAGGCACTGTCGAATTCGGCGTGGCGCTGTGTGGCAGCGGGATCGGCATATCGATCAGCATCAACCGCCACCCCCAGGTGCGCTGCGCCCTCGTGAGCGAACCCCTGTCAGCCGCCCTCTCGCGCGAACATAATGATGCCAATTGCATCGCAATGGGCGCGCGGCTCGTAGGGATTGAGATGGCCAAATCCTGCATCGCAACCTTCCTGGACACCGAATTCGCCGATGCCGGCGATCCGGCCGGTCGCCACCAGCGCCGCGTCGGCAAGCTCGGCAAGCCCCCGTTTCAGCCCGATCATATCGAGACCCATCAATGAGCACTGCCCCGATTGATTTCGCCGCCCGTACCCAGAACCCGATGGATGGCTTCTGGAACGATGATCTTGCGCACGCCGATCCCGAAATCGCCGCCGCGATTGGCAAGGAGCTCGCCCGCCAGCGTGACAAGATCGAACTGATCGCGAGCGAGAACATCGCAAGCCGCGCCGTGCTGGAAGCGGCCGGTTCTGTGTTCACCAACAAATACGCGGAAGGCTATCCGGGCAAGCGTTACTATGGCGGCTGCGATTATGCCGACGTGGTCGAAACGCTGGCAATTGACCGCGCCAAGCAGTTGTTCGGGTGCAACTTTGCCAATGTGCAGCCCAACTCGGGCAGCCAGATGAATCAGGCTGTATTCCTCGCCCTTATCAATCCGGGCGACACCTTCATGGGTCTCGATCTCAATTCGGGCGGCCACCTGACGCACGGTTCGCCGGTCAACATGAGCGGCAAGTGGTTCAACGTCGTCTCCTACGGCGTGAACCCTGCGACCGAGACGGTTGACATGGACGAAGTCGCCGCCAAGGCGCGGACAAGCAAGCCGAAGATCATCATCTGCGGCGGCACCGCCTATTCGCGCACATGGGACTTCCCGGCCTTCCGAGCCATCGCCGATGAAGTCGGCGCGATCCTGCTGTGCGACATGAGCCACATCTCCGGCCTCGTTGCCGGCGGCGCGCATCCCTCGCCCTTCCCGCATTGCGACATCGTCACCTCGACCACCCACAAATCCCTGCGCGGTCCGCGTTCTGGCATCATCCTGTGGAATGACGAGAAGTATACCAAGCCACTTAACATGGCGGTGTTCCCCGGCCTTCAGGGCGGGCCGTTGATGCACATCGTCGCGGCCAAGGCGGTCGCTTTCAAGGAAGCACTCGATCCCAGTTTCCGCGATTACGCGCACCGCATCGTCGAAAACGCACGCGCACTTGCCACGAGCCTCGAGGAAAACGGCCTGCGGATCGTGTCCGGCGGGACGGATAACCACTCGATGCTGGTGGACCTCACTGCCAAGGATGTAACCGGTAAGGACGCCGAAAAGGGCCTCGATCGCGCATGGCTCACCTGCAACAAGAACGGCATTCCGTTCGATACCCGCTCGCCCTTTGTCACCAGCGGCATCCGCCTGGGCACGCCGGCCGGCACCACTCGCGGTTTTGGCCCGGACGAGTTTCGGATCATTGGCAAACTCATTGCCGAAGTCGTTGAAGGCCTTTCCACAAATGGCGCCGAAGGCGATGCGCAGATCGAAGAAAGCGTGCGTCAGCGCGTGAGCAAACTTTGCGCTGCTTTCCCCGTCTATCCGGGCATGTAAGGACCAAAACAATGAACGATCAAAATCCGCGCCAAAGTCCCGATTGGGTTGAAGATGTAAAAACCGAAGTTTCGGGTATGGCAAAAGAAGGGATCAACCACCCTTCCACCAAGCCTGTTCTGACCGGCGCCGCGATTGGGGCTGCTGCAGGGTTTATTCTGCCCGTCATTTCCATTCCTGTCGGTCTGATTGCCGGCGCGGGCTTTGCACTATATCAGAGGATCAAGAAGTAACCCTCTGAATGCGCTGCCCCTTTTGCGCCCATGATGACACGCAGGTCAAGGACAGTCGCCCGACCGAGGATAACGCCTCTATCCGGCGGCGTCGCCAGTGCTCGTCCTGCGGGGCGCGGTTCACCACATTCGAGCGCGTGCAATTGCGCGACGTGGTGGTGGTCAAATCCGGCACGAATGGCGAGAATGCGCGGCGAGAACCGTTCGACCGCTCCAAACTGGAGCATTCCGTTGCGCTTGCCAGTCGTAAGCGGGGAATCGATCAGGAGCGGCTCGATCAGCTGATTTCGGGGATTCAGCGTCAGGTCGAAACATCGGGTGAGGCTGAAGTGCCTTCATCCCACATTGGCGAACTGGTCATGGAAGGCCTGCGGCAAATCGATTCCGTTGCTTATATTCGATTCGCGAGCGTCTATCGCGATTTTTCCGAAGCGCGTGACTTTGAAGAGTTTGCCAGCACCGTCCAGCAAGCGGCGAAAGATTAAACGTAACATGGCCGCCCTCAACAAGCCGGTAATCGTTCTCGTGCGCCCGCAACTCGGCGAGAATATCGGCAAGGCGGCGCGCGCGATGCTCAATTTCGGATTGACCGAATTGCGCCTCGTCGCGCCCCGCGATGGCTGGCCTAATCCGTCTGCGGGCCCCGCTGCAGCGGGCGCGGACAGCGTGCTTGAACACGCCAAGGTCTATGCCACCACCGCTGAGGCCGTGGCCGATTGCCAGCATGTCCACGCCACCACCGTGCGCAAGCGCGGCGTGACCAAGCCCGTGATCGGCGCTGACGAAGCCGGGCGGTTGGTGCACACTAAGGCAGGCCGCCATGCCATCATCTTCGGCCCGGAACGATCCGGGTTGGAAACCGAAGACGTCGCGCTTGCCCGCAACATCCTGACAATCCCGATCAACCCCGAGTTCGCCTCCCTCAATCTGGCGCAGGCCGTGATCCTGGTCGCCTACGAATGGTCGCGGATCGGGCGCGAGATGGACGGCGTTGACCCCGTGCTGGTGCAACCGACGCTTGAAGAAACGCTGCCCCCAGCCCCGCAGGAGGAGCTGGAAGGGTTGATTGCCCATTTTGAAATGTTGCTTGAACCGCGCGAATACTTTTTGCCCGAAGGGCGCGCCGAGGCAACGCGGCGGGCTTTGCGCGGCGTGCTGACCAAGCCGGGCTGGAATCACCTTGAAGTGCGCACGTTGCGCGGTGTTCTTACGACACTGGCCCGCAAGATTCGCAGCTGATCCGCCAGCGAGGGCGGCCATCGGCTTGACCTCTGCGCGCATCCTGCTATGCGCCCTCCCTTCGCAATTGGCCCCGCACCCCGGTGAAGCGGTGGCCGCATCATGATCTTTCATGATGGTGCGATGCCGGGTTTGATGGCTGCCCAATGGGGGCGGCCCTGCAATTTGAAGGAAGACGTATGTCGAAGCGCAAAAGCGCCAAGTACAAGCTTGACCGCCGGATGGGCGAAAACATCTGGGGTCGGCCCAACTCCCCGGTGAACAAGCGGTCCTACGGCCCCGGCCAGCACGGTCAGCGTCGCAAGGGCAAGATGAGCGATTATGGCCTGCAGCTGCGCGCCAAGCAGAAGCTGAAGGGCTACTACGGCGACGTCACCGAAAAGCAGTTCAAGCGCACCTATGCCGAAGCATCGCGCATGAAGGGCGACACCAGCCAGAACCTGATCGGCCTGCTCGAACAGCGCCTGGACATGGTTGTGTACCGCGCCAAGTTCGCTCCGACGATCTTCTCGGCCCGTCAGGTCGTGAGTCACGGTCACATCTATGTGAACGGCGTGAAGTGCAACATCGCATCGCGCCGCGTGATGATCGGCGATGTCATCAGCCTCGGCAGCAAGGCCAAGGAAATGGCGCTCGTGATCGAAGCGCAGAGCCTCGCCGAGCGTGATATCCCCGATTACGTCCAGCCCGATGGCACGGACAAGATCACTTTCACCCGCGTGCCCAAGCTCGACGAAGTGCCCTATCCGGTGACGATGGAACCGAACCTGGTGGTGGAATTCTACTCGCGCTGATCCAACTTTCAGCGATTACATACAAAAAGGGCGGCCTCATCGGGCCGCCCTTTTTCATTCATGCTACGTATTTTGCATCAATCCCGCGTCCGGTCCCATTCGCCCAGCTCATAGGCGATTGACCCTTCGACGAGGCGCTCCCAGACATCAGCAACAACATCAGCAGGTATGCTGTGGGCTTTCGCTTCCGAGACGGCAGCGGCAATCACGCTGGCCTTTCGTTCTTCATCGCGTACGGCATCACGGCTTGGCTTGATCCGGGCCGCGGCACGCATGTAGCCAAAACGCTTGGCCAGCAGCGCAACCAGTTCACGATCCAGCGCATCGACCCCGGCGCGCACATCGATCATGGTTGAACAGTCATCGGGATTCATCGGAGTGTCGTTCATGGCCTTCGCCCTAGAGGGGTGCAGGCTGGCTTGTCGAGTGCCTTGGTGTCTCAACCGCCCTGCCCCAGTTCCTCATCCAAAAAGCGGCCAATCGTGGCCAGCATATCGGCCCGCGCGGCGCTATCATCCAGTCCGTGCTGAAGGTCTTCATATTCGTGGTAATCCACCGGTTTGCCAACCGCCTTCAGCGCCTTTTCCATCGCCTGGGCGTGCCGCACATCCACGTTCAGATCACGCGTGCCGTGGAACAGTGCGACAGGGCTTGCAAACTTTTCGGCATGGCGCCGGGGACTCCCCGCCGCGATGTGGGGCCCCTGCCCCAATTGCCGGTCGCGGAACTTGAAGCTGGTGTAAGCCCGCGCATCCTGGCGCAGGTATTCAAGATCGGTCACGGGCGCGATCGCTACGATCGCTTTGAACAGCGTTGGGTCAAGCACCTGCGATTGCAACGCCGCGTATCCGCCGTAGGACCATCCGGCGATTCCAAGGCGTTCAGGATCGGCAATCCCCTGCGAGACAAGCCAGCGACCAGCGTCGTTGACATCGCCCACTGCGACGTCCCAGGATTGATAACCATTGCGTCCGAACCAGGCCTCGCCATACCCGGCCGAACCGCGATAATTCGGCTGCAGCACCGCATAACCTCGGGCAATCAGGTACTGCACCAGCCAGTCGAACCCCCATTCATCGCGCGCTGCCGGGCCCCCATGCGGCAAAACGACGGCAGCAAGGTTCTTGCCGTCCGATCCGGGTGGCATGGTCAGGTAGGCAGGTATCAGGGGACCATGCAGCCGGATAGGTCACCGGCTGCATGGTCCCCATCTTGCGGTCAACAAGGTTGGCGCGCACGGGAAGGACCGGTTCAAGACTGCGCTTGGCCTTGTCGAACAGATAGACCATGCCCGGCTGCGTATCGCTGGATGCAATCATCAGCAATTTCTGCTCGTCCGCGCTGGCACCGACAATGTTGATGATCGGCTGATCCGGCAACGCCTGGCCAAGTCTTTCGGCAAGCTGTGCCAGCTCAGGATTGAAATAGGCGATGGAGCGTTTTTCGGTGGCGTAACTGGCGCCCAGCGCCGCTGCCATCGAGCGCGAATGCAGCAACAGCATCGTAGCCGCCGAGGCTGATGAAGCCGATCGCAACGTCATCGGCGCTGTCAACGGCAACGGGCGCAAACCCGGCTACTGGCTGACCGGCGATGGTAAGGTCCTTGAGCAGTTTCCAGCCATTGCTGTTTTTTGCGCGGTAGGCGTAATCATATTCCCCGGTCAGAAAGCCGCGCCCGTCACTGCGCGCACGCACCTTTATCCGCACCTTCCCGGCTTCGTCCGCGATATAGCGTTGTGCGCCAGAATCAGCGTTCTCGCGCGAGCGCCGCTGGCTGCTTTCCACATCGACAAGGTCGACACTGAGCCCCTCCTGGTCATTCGCGAGACGGGTCCCGATGGTTACTTCCTTGACCAGTTGGCGCGACATCAGGATCTTTCCCTGCTCACCGTCGACATCCAGCGCAACCACGTCTCCGCCTTGCTGAACAAAGCCCAGCGCGCGGCTCGATTGGCGTTGGCTCAATTCCTGAGCATTGCTGCCGTCATCGCTGATCGCAAACAGGCGATCAAAGCCAAGGAGCGTGCCATCAGGGGCACGGGCCATCCCTGAAACCTGACACACAAGGCGCGATTCCGTGGCCCATTCGCAGGACACGAGATCGGCGGTCTTCTCCGAGTTGGCTGCCACCTGGCGAATTTTGGCATCGCCGGCGAGGTCGACCACATTGAGCACCTCGGTATGTTCGGGGCCAGCGGAGATGTACGCGATCTTGTTGCCCGATGGCGAAAGCGCAATATCGAGCACGGTCTCACGCGCCCCGAATAGCACCGCCAGTTCATCAATATTGTCATCTTGCGCGGTGGCGACCGCGGCCGTGCACAGGGCGGTGGCAATGGCCACGAGGCTTGCGCTGCGAAAAATTGTCATAGTATGCCTTCCCCACTCAACGGTCGGTCAGGCTACCCGGTTGTGCTGCAATTTCAAACCCTATGGCCGAAGTAGTTGTGCCGAAAGGTACTGACAAAGGACGAAAATATACCAGCGGCGATGGCGTCGCGCATCCCCTGCATCAAGGCCTGATAAAAGCTGAGGTTGTGCTCGGTCACCAGCATCGCGCCCAGCATCTCGCCCGACTTGACCAGATGGTGGATATAGGCGCGCGAGTAGGTCGTACAGACCGGGCAAACGCACCGCCCGTCGAGCGGGCCGGTGTCCTCGGCAAAGCGCGCATTGCGCACGTTCATGGGGCCATTCCAGGTGAATGCCTGACCATTGCGACCGGAACGTGTCGGCAGCACGCAGTCGAACATGTCGATCCCGCGCTCGACCGCCCCCACCAGATCATCGGGTTTGCCCACGCCCATCAGATAACGCGGGCGATCCTTGGGCAGCATATCCGGCGCGTAGTCGAGCACACCAAACATCGCTTCCTGCCCCTCCCCCACGGCCAAACCACCCACCGCGTAGCCATCAAAGCCGATGTCGGTGAGCTTGTCCGCGCTGATACGGCGCAGGTCTTCGTGCAGGGCGCCCTGCTGAATACCGAACAGCGCGGCGCGGCCTGCGTGATCCTCCCCGCTCTGGAACCCTTCACGGCTGCGCTTGGCCCACCGCATCGAGAGTTCCATCGAAGCGGCGATCTCGTCACGCGGTCGGTCTGCCCGCGGACATTCGTCAAAGGCCATGACGATGTCCGAACCGAGCAGGCGCTGGATTTCCATGCTGCGTTCCGGCGTGATCATGTGCTTCGAACCATCGATATGGCTGCGAAACTCGACGCCTTGTTCGGTCAGCTTGCGCAGTTCGCTCAGGCTCATCACCTGGTAGCCGCCACTGTCCGTCAGGATCGGGCGCTGCCAGTTCATGAAGCTATGTAATCCCCCGAGTCGCGCCACTCGCTCAGCACCGGGGCGCAGCATCAGGTGATAGGTATTGCCCAGAATGATGTCGGCGCCGGTCGCGCGCACGGCTTCGGGCTTCATGGCTTTGACGGTCGCCGCTGTGCCGACCGGCATGAAGGCGGGCGTGCGGATCTCGCCGCGCTGCATGGCAATCGTGCCGGTGCGCGCCTTGCCGTCGGTCGCATGGAGGGTAAAGGCAAAACGAGGAGCAGTCATGGGCATCGCGCGCTAACGATGCATGGCGCCCCTGTCACCCCAAAAGCAAACAGGTCAAAAGCAAACGGGCCGCCTGCCATGATGACAAGCGGCCCGCCGATATTCTCAGTCCGGATCAGATGATCAGAACTTGAAGCCCACGCCGACCGTGCCGCGCAGCGTGTCGAACGCGATGGTATCGACGTTGGCGCGCAGGACAACCGAGCTCACAGGAACTTCAACGCCCACGCCGACGAGGTAGTCACCGGCGACATCATCCACATCGATGTTGTTGGCATCGAGGAAATCTTCGCTGATGCCCGTCAGGTTGCCGACATCAAGGTCGACCCACTGATAGCCGCCGCGCGCGTAAATCTTGGCTCCGCTATCCGTGCGGAAGCCAAGGCGAGCCGAGGCGCCATATTCGGCATCGATCGGGCCACTGCCGAACGAGGCGTTGCCTTCAACGCCAGCGAACAGGTTGGTGCCAAGCGGGAAGTCGACGGCAGCAAAGCCGCCATAGATTTCGCCGCTGTCATCAATGTTGAAATCATTGAACTGGCCATTGTCGGCGTCGAGATCACCGAGATCGATGCCGAGGTCATGCAGACCAACCGTGGCGCCGATGGTGACATCGGGTTCCATGGTGCTCTGTGCCTGTGCAGCAGCCGGCAGCGCGATGGCGCCCATGGCGGCGCCGAGGGTTGCGACCTTGAAGATTGCGATCTTTTTCATTCTTTTTTCCTTCATTGGGCCTGCCGTATAAGGGGTACGACGGGTTGTCGCTCATGTAAGAATGCGCTTCTTTCTGCGCAATGAACGAACGTGAAGGTTGCTATTAATGTCCGGCAGACGGTGCATATGATCCGACCAACAGGCTAAGCCGTCAGGCCTGGATTATTCGCGCAAACGCCAACCTGTGCGGAAAATCACTGTAATTACAAGGATACACAGCGCGAGGAAGCCCAAGGTGAGGCCAAGCGACACGCCAATCGGCACATCGGCCACACCATAGAAGCTAAATCGCAGCCCGCTCACCAGAAAAGCGATGGGATTGGCTAACGCGACCGCATCCCACGGCGCGGGCAGATCGCGGATGGAATAGAATGTGCCCCCCAGAAAGGTCAGCGGGGTGAGGATCAGCAGCGGTATGATCCCGAGCTTCTCGAACGAGTCGGCCCAGATCCCGAGGATGAAACCGAACAGCGCGAAGCTAGACGCAACCAGCATGATGTAAAACGCAGCCAGAACGGGATATTTGATCTCGTAATCGACAAAGAACGTCGCCGTGCCCAGGATGATTGCGGCCAGGATCAGCCCTTTGGTGGCCGCTGCGCCGACAAAGCCCGCCAGTGTCTCTGCCACACCCACGGGGGCCGAGAGCAATTCGTAGATCGTGCCGGTGAAGCGCGGCATGTAGATACCGAAGCTTGCATTGCTGGTCGTCTCACCCAGCAGCGTTAGCATCAGCAGGCCGGGGATGATAAAGGCGCCGTAAGGAACGCCGCCAACCGGCTCCATCCGCGCACCGATGACCGTTCCAAACACCACGAAATACAGCGATGTGGTCAGCACTGGTGAGAGAATTGACTGGAACGCGGTGCGGAAAGCGCGCCCCATTTCACGGCGATAGATCGCATAGGCGCTGCGGATGTTGAAAGCCATCACGCCGCCTCCTTCTCACCAAGCAGACCGACAAATATGTCCTCAAGGGAGGAATCATGGATGTCGAGGCTGGTATAGGCGATTTGGGCGCGGGTCATGGCTTGCGTCAGTTGCGCGACCTGCGCCCGGCCTCCGCCCTGCCCGTTTCCGCCGCGATAGATGATTTGCATCGCGCCTTTGGCAATCTCTATCGGAAAGCCGGCAAGTTCTGGCGGGATCGCAGATAAGGGGGCAGCGAGCGCGATCACGGCCTCGGTCGTGCCGAGCCGATCCATCATCGCCGCCTTCTCGTCCACCATCAGGATGCGCCCGCCGCGAATGATGCCGACACGGTCGGCCATTTCCTCGGCTTCTTCAATATAGTGGGTGGTGAGGATGATGGTGACACCGCGCTTTTTCAGCGCCGCGATCTGCTGCCACATGTCCTTGCGCAGTTCGACATCGACGCCGGCGGTGGGCTCATCAAGGAAAAGCAGCTCCGGCTCGTGCGCCAAGGCCTTGGCGATGAGCACACGGCGCTTCATCCCGCCTGATAGAGAGCGGATTTGCGCGTCCTTCTTGTCCCACAAGGACAGACTTCGCAAAATCTCTTCAAGCCGGGCAGGGTTACTCGGCTGCCCGAACAGCCCGCGCGAATAGGAAATGGCGCGCCACACGGTTTCGAACATGTCGGTGGCAAGTTCCTGCGGCACGAGGCCGATCCGCGCCCGTGCTGAACGCCAATCGCGCGAGAGATCCTGGCCGAAGGCGGTAATACTGCCGCCGGTGGGCCGTACCATGCCGCACACTGCGCCGATCAGCGTCGTCTTGCCCGCTCCGTTCGGACCCAGAAGCGCGAAAATCTCGCCCGGACGGATATCCAGATCAACGTTGTCGAGCGCGCGGGTGCCGCCCTTATATGTTTTGGTAAGGCCGCGGATCGACAGGATCGGTACGTTCATAAAACCGATTTAGGGCAGCAACAGCGAGGAGTCACCATAGGAATAGAAGCGATATTCATGCGCAATGGCATGGGCATAGGCCGCCATCATCCTGTCGCGCCCCATCAAGGCGCTGACCAGCATCATCAGCGTTGATTTGGGCAGATGAAAATTGGTCATAAGACCATCGACCGCGCGCAGTTTATACCCTGGCGTGATGAAGATCGCGGTGTCGCCAGCAAAAGGTTGGATCACGCCATCTGCGTCCACCGCGCTTTCGAGCAGGCGGAGCGATGTGGTGCCAACAGCAATGATCCGGCCGCCTTTGGCACGCGCTTCGTTAAGCTGCGCGGCGGTTTCAGGCGAGATGCGCCCAAACTCGGCGTGCATGTGATGATCGTCCGTATCGTCCGCCTTGACGGGCAGGAAAGTTCCCGCGCCCACATGCAACGTCAGCATCGCCCGCCCGATGCCGGCAGCATCGATGGCATCGATCAGGCCCTGGGTGAAATGCAGCGAGGCCGTGGGCGCTGCAACCGCACCCTTTTCGCGCGCGAACATCGTCTGGTAGTCTTCGAGATCCTGCGCATCGACCCCGCGCTTCGACGCGATATAGGGCGGGAGCGGCATGGTGCCCGCACGGTCCAGCAGGACTTCGACCGGTTCTTCACCCTCGAACATCAGCGCAATGGACCCGTCAGCAAGGCGCGCTTCAGCAATCGCAGTCACCCCGCCGCCAAAGATGATCTGGTCGCCTTCCTTCACTCGCTTGGCGTTGCGAATGAACGCCTGCCAGCGCCGCAGGTCTAGCCGCTTGTGCAGCGTCGCTCCGATTTTCGCCTCGCCACCGGCGCGGCGGCCTTCAAGCTGGGCAGGGATGACGCGGGTGTCGTTGAAAACCAGCACATCGCCGGGGCCCAGAAGGTTGGGCAAATCGCGCACGGCGCAGTCTTCGAACGGGTCACGGTCGCCCCGCACCACCAGCATCCGTGCAGAATCGCGGGGACGCACCGGACGCAGAGCGATGCGCTGTGGCGGTAACTCGAAATCGAACAGATCAACCTTCATAGCGCGCGCCTAGCGGCAAGCGCGAACGCCGAAAAGCCCCCTAGCCGATCGGCGCGCTCAGCATATCGGCTGAAATGGGTGCATCCGCTGCCGGAGCAGGCGGCGGCGGCGGGGGTGGCAGGTTATCACTCGCAAGCGAGGCCTGAACAATGAAGGTCGGCTCCGCGGGCGGCTCACCCCGGTTGATCGCGTCGACCGCTTCCATGTTTTCGATCACGCGGCCGAAATTGGTGTATTTCTTGTCGAGGCTGAAACGCGGGTAGAACACGATGAAAAACTGGCTGTTGGCACTGTCTTCCTCGGCGGCGCGGGCCATGGCCAAACTGCCGCGAACGTGCGGCATCGGATTGAATTCGGCCTTCAGGTCAGGCAGCTCGCTGCCGCCCTGACCGGTCCCTGTGGGATCGCCGCCCTGCGCCATGAAGCCTTCAATGACACGGTGGAATACCACCCCGTTGTAAAACCCGGCACGGGTCAGCGTCTTGATGCGTTCGACATGGGCTGGCGCCCATTCATCTTGAAGACGGACCTTGATCCTCTGACCATTGGACAGATCGAGCACCCAGACATCCTCGGGTTCGACCGCGGGGTCGAAGTTGATCGGCGGATAGGTGCGTCCGGCTGCGGGGACGGCATCCTCATCGGCGGTTTCGGCATTGTCGCCGAAGGCTTCGGGCGGTGTGTCGTCTTTCTGCGCCTGGGCAAAAGCCGCCTGTGGCGCGGCGAACAGCAAAAGGGCGGCAAGGGCGGGGGAAAGTTTTGTGATGATCATGGTTCCATCCGGATTTCAACGAGCGTCTAGCGGCGCCCGCCTGACACTGCAATGAATGAGAAGGATGATGCTGGGCACACGCGCCGGCATCGCGCGTCAATAATCGCCCTTCATCCCCACTTCGCGCACGCGAGCATTCACTTCCTCGCACACAGGCGCGCTCACGAAGCGGGCGATGTCGCCGCCATAGATCGCGATTTCCTTCACCAGCTTGGACGCAATCGGTTGGAGCGAGACATCGGCCATGAGGAACACGGTCTCGATATCGTCGTCAAGCTGTTGGTTCATGCCGGCCATCTGATATTCGTATTCGAAGTCCGCGACGGCGCGCAGGCCCCGGATGATGACATTGGCCCGCTGCCTCTGCGCGAACTTTACCAGCAGCGCGTTGAAGCCCACCACCTCGACATTGGCCAGGCCCATGTTGGCAACTTCCCGTTCCACCATGCGGAAGCGTTCGTCGGTGGAAAACATCGGGTCTTTTGACGGGTTTGTCGTGACCCCGATAATGAGATGATCGACCAGCTTCGATCCGCGCCGGATGATATCGGCATGGCCCAGCGTAATGGGATCGAAGGTGCCAGGGTAGATCCCGATGCGGCGGGTCATGCTGTAACGCTCATCGCTGTCATCTTTCCTTTGCCGGCCGTCAGCCGATCCGCGCCGATGGCGTGATCCAGACATTGCCCGATCCGCGCATCTTGTAGACGAACCCTTCACCCGAGCGCAGCGCGCTACGCAGCCCCTTGACCAGAGGGCCGATCGTGACCTCAAGCGAGGCCGAATACATCAGCATGAAATCGCCATCGACCACGACTTCCTGCCCCGGCAGCACGGCGACTTCGTCGATCTCATGCACAGGAACCGGGCTTTCGACTGCAAAGACGCCCTGACCGGTGATCTTCGGCTGCGCCAAGCCATTGCCCGAAAACATGCCCGACACCGATTTGTGCATATGGGTGGAGAGCGAGATTTCCGCTGCGCAGGCATAGAACGCGCGGTCATCCAGCAACAGCGCATCCTGCGGCCCATCCATTGTCGCCAGCACGAAGTGGCGGCGCACGGGTTCACACCAGATCGTACCCGATCCCGAATAGCGCGTGGCGTGGGCGGATTCCCCGGTCGCGGCTGAGGCAGCGGCGCGGGCAAAGAAGCCCTTGTTCGCTTCATGACGGACAATCTCGGCGCTGAGATTGCCGTAGGAATATTGCAGCGCGCCCGGCTCGATCAGAACGGCTGCGTCGCTGAGTTCGATTTCAAGCTGATGCACATCGGTGGGTTCGGCGATGTAGTGCACCTGACCTTCAACCCCGGTGGGGATGCCGAGCGCCACCATCCTCTTTTCCACATAGCGATGCACCCGCATGGTCACGCCGCCGCGGGTTTCCTCCTGGATCATTTGCCGGAACGCCATGCTGTCTCTCTCCCCTGAGCCGAGCGTCTGCGCGCTCAGCGGTCGCGTTCTACGATGAAACGGGCTAGCGCGCGCAGAATATCGGCTTCGGGGCCATAGGAGGCGAGCCGCAACACCGCCTGATCCACCAGCGCGCGCGCCTGTTCGCGGGCCTTGTCTACGCCCATCAGAGTGACGAAGGTCTGCTTGCCCTGTTCGTTGTCCTTGCGCAGCGCCTTGCCGGCCTTGGCGACGTCGCCTTCGACATCCAGCAGGTCGTCCGCGATCTGGAACGCCAGGCCAATGTCACGGGCATAGGCCCGCAGATGCGCACGGCCCTGCGGTGCGACCTTGCCGAGGATTGCACCCATCTCGACACTCGCGGCCAGCAACGCGCCGGTCTTGAGCTGTTGCAGACGGGTAATGGTGTGAAGGTCGTATTCCACGCCCTCCTCGTCCGCGACCATGTCCATCATTTGCCCGCCTGCCATGCCGTGCATCCCCGACGATTTGCCAAGCGTCAGGATCAACTCGCTGCGAGTAAAAGGGTCTTCGCTGGTTTCGTCATCGGCCAGGATTTCGAATGCGAGCGCGTGAAGCGCATCGCCCGCCAGCACGGCGGTCGCCTCGTCATAGACCTTGTGCAGCGTCGGCTTGCCGTGGCGCAGATCGTCATTGTCCATGCACGGCAGGTCATCGTGAATCAGCGAATAGACGTGGATTGCCTCAATCGCGGCCCCTGCCCGAAGCGCCGCGTCGCGCGCCACGCCGAACAGGCTGGCGGTGCTGACCACAAGCAGCGGGCGCACCCGCTTGCCGCCCCCGATGGCGGCATAACGCATCGCTTCGACCAGGCGCGCGCTGGTATCGTCCGGCACCGGAAGGATCGCATCGAACAGCGAATCGATCTCCGACTGGACCTGCTTGATCTCATCGCTGAGAATCGTGCTTTTCGTCTCGGCCAGCATCGTTTCAGCCTTCCGTATCGAAAGGCTGCGTGCCGGTCGCCCGGCCATCGGATGCCGTCACGATCCGTTCGATCCGCGCCTGCGCCGCGTCAAGCCGCTGCTGGCAGGCCGCACGCAGCGCCTCCCCGCGTTCATACAGACTGATGGATTGATCGAGCGGCACATCCCCCCGCTCCAGCGCCTGCACGATCTGTTCGAGCGCGGCCAAGGCCGCCTCGAAACTCATGCCTGCAATATCGTGCGCGCTTGCCTGCCCTGCGGCAGCCGGTGATGCTGTGCCCTCGTCCATGCTGCGAAGCATTGACGGGGCACGCGGGCGCGGTCAAGGCTGGGGGTGACGGGCGGGTTCAACCAAAACAGGAATTGCACGCAATATGCTAAAATGGTTCATCGCCTATGGCGTGGCAGCGGTCGTTTTTCTGGCGATGGACGTGGTCTGGCTCCGCTGGGCGGCGGGCAATCTGTATCGTCCGGTGATCGGCGAAATCATGGCCAAGAGCTTCAATGCCGGGCCGGCCGTTGCGTTTTATCTCATCTACATCGCCGGAATGACGTGGTTTGCCATCCGTCCGGGTATCGAAAGCGGCACCGTGCAGGCGGCTGTTCTCAACGGCATCCTGCTGGGTGCCCTGTGCTATGCCACGTTCGACCTGACATCGCAGGCGGTGATGAAAGTCTGGTCGACCCAGATCAGCGTTCTGGATATCCTGTGGGGCGCCTTCGTCACCGGCTCGGCGAGCGGGATCGCAACCTGGGCGGTCCTGCGTTTCGCACCCGCATCAGCCTGAAGCACAGCAAAGCCTTTATGTTCATCGGCCACTTCGCTCCCGCCTTCGCCGCCGCTGCGATCAGCCCCGAACGCCCGCGGCTGGGCCTCATGTTCGTGGCGGCGCAGTTGGTCGACTGGGGATTTTTCGCACTTGCGGCCGTGGGGGTCGAGCATATGCGGATCGACCCTGATGCAAGCGTCATGGTGCCTTTCGATCTCTACGACATGCCCTACACGCACAGCCTGGTGGGTGCCGCACTGTGGGCCGCCGCCTTTTTTGGCATTGTGGCCATTCATCAGCGAAACCTGCGGGTCGGGGTGCTGGCGGGTATGGTCGTGCTTTCGCACTGGTTGCTCGACTGGGTGGTGCACGTGCCTGACTTGACGATGAGTGGCGGGCCTCCGAAGCTGGGCCTGGGCTTGTGGAACCTGCCTTGGGTGGCGATCCCGCTCGAACTGGGTTTGGTTCTTGGCGCGTTTGCATTTTATATACGCCGCACGCGCGGCCCTGTCGGCCCCCCGGCGGTGTTGCTGGGCGCGATGCTGCTGCTTCAGGCGATTAACTGGTTCGCGCCCCATCCTGACGCTGCCGGCCTGTTTCTTTATGTGCAGGCGCTTGTCGCCTTTGGCGTTCTGACCGCGCTTGCGGCCTGGGTCGGGGAGAATCGCTGGTTCAGGAAACGCGGCAGCTTGGCCTTCGCACTCCAGTAATCTAGGGGACGGCGCAAGGAGTCCTGACATGACCGCCATCACCCCTGAAATCGTCGAACAACACGGCCTCTCCCCCGAAGAGTATCAGCGCGTCCTGAACGCCTTGGGCCGCGAGCCGAACATCGTGGAACTCGGCATCTTTTCGGTGATGTGGTCGGAGCATTGCAGCTACAAGTCCTCGCGCCTGCACTTGAAGAAGCTGCCGACCGAAGCCCCTTGGGTGATCTGCGGCCCCGGCGAGAATGCGGGTGTCATCGACATCGGTGACGGGCAGGCCGCGATCTTCAAGATGGAGAGCCACAACCACCCCAGTTACATCGAGCCCTATCAGGGCGCCGCGACCGGCGTAGGCGGGATCCTGCGTGACGTCTTCACCATGGGCGCGCGCCCGATGGCGAATGCCAATGCGCTGCGTTTTGGCCGCCCTGAGCATCCCAAGATGAAGCATCTGGTGCAGGGCGTGGTCGCAGGGATCGGCGGCTATGGCAATTGCGTCGGCGTGCCGACGGTGGCGGGGGAGACCAATTTCCACCCGGCATATGACGGCAACATTCTTGTGAACGCCATGACCGTTGGCGTCGCCGATGCGGACAAGATCTTCTATTCCGCCGCCACCGGGCTCGGCAATCCGATCGTCTATGTCGGCTCCAAGACCGGGCGCGACGGCATTCACGGCGCCACTATGGCCTCGGCCGATTTCGGCGACGATGCCGAAGCCAAGCGCCCCACCGTGCAGGTGGGCGATCCCTTCACTGAAAAGCTGCTGATCGAAGCGTGTCTCGAACTGATGGCGACCGATGCGATCGTGGCGATTCAGGACATGGGCGCAGCGGGGCTTACGTCTTCAAGCGTCGAAATGGCGACCAACGGCAAGGCTGGCATCCGGCTCGACATGAACAAGGTGCCCTGCCGCGAAACCGGCATGACGCCGTACGAAATGATGCTGAGCGAAAGCCAGGAGCGGATGCTGATGGTGCTGAAGCCCGGCCGCGAGGCCGAGGCCGAGGCGATCTTCCGCAAGTGGGAGCTCGATTTCGCCGTGATCGGCGAAGTCACCGACACCGGCCACATGGTGCTTGAATTCAACGGCGAAGTCGTGTGCGACATCCCGCTTGGGCCGCTGGCTGCCGACGCGCCGCTGTATGACCGGCCCTATCTGTCGAAGGACGAATACAAGGTTTGGGCGGGCGTCAAGCCGCTCGCCGAAGTGCCCGCCAGCGATGACATCGCGGCCGACCTGCTGACGATGATGGCCTCGCCCGATCTCGCCTCGCGCCGCTGGATTGCCGAGCAATATGATTCGCAGGTTGGCGGCGACACGCTCCAAACCGGGGGCGATGCCGGCGTGGTGCGGGTGCATGGCACCGGTAAGGCGCTGGCCATCACCACCGATTGCACGCCGCGCTATGTCTTCGCCGATCCGTACGAGGGCGGCAAGCAGGCTATTGCCGAAGCCTACCGCAATTTGTGCGCCGTGGGCGCGCGGCCGCTGGCGGTAACCAACTGCCTCAACTTCGCCAACCCGCAGCGTCCCGAGATCATGGCACAGATCGTCCACGCGCTTGAAGGCATGGGCGATGCCTGCCGCGCGCTCGATTTCCCGATCGTGAGCGGGAATGTCAGCCTATATAATGAATCAAAGGCAACCGGCGGCGGCAGCGCGATCCTGCCTACTCCGGCGATCGGCGGCGTCGGCATCATCACCGACCTGTCGAAGATGATGACGATGCATTTCAAGCAGGCGGGCGATGCGATCTACCTCGTCGGTCCCGAGTTCTGGGCCAAGCCCGATCCCACCCGTTCACACCTCGGCCAGTCGCTGTGGCTGCGCGTGGTCAAGGGCATGGAAGCCGGACGCACGCCGCCCACCGATCTGGTCGTCGAGCGCACTGCGGGCGAAATCATTCACGAATTGATCGCGGATGGACTGGTAAACGCCGTCCACGACCTCAGCGATGGCGGGCTTGCGGTGGCTTTGGCGGAAATGGCACTGGCCGGCGGCATCGGCGCCGAAGCCGATCTGGCGGGCAATCCTGATTACACGCCAGCGCAATGGTGGTTCGGCGAGGATCAGGGCCGCTACCTTGTGACGGTGCCCGATGTGGCGGCGCTCAACACGGCGCTCGCCAAGGGCACGCGTGATGCCGATACCGCGCAGATCGGGTTCCAGCGGATCGGCACAGTGGGCGGCGATGCGGTGCTTGGCGTTGCGCTGGCCGACTTGAAGGCCGCCAACCAGCGCTTTTTCGACGAATGGATGGAAGCATGAATCGGCCACGACAGGGAGCGACCGTTTGACTTCCGTCCACCGCGAAACCCCGCTCGTCAAAAAGCTGACGCTGCGTGACGGCATGCGGGTGTGGTTTGACGCGATGCCCGAACACATAATCGACGAGATCGACGAATACGCGCTTGAACTGGTCTTCGTCGCCGACCCTGCCGAAGGGATGGATGCGGCCCATATCTTCGTGACCGAGCGTGCCACTCTCGAAACGCAACTTCAAACGCTGCGTCATCAGATCGCGCCGGAGGGCCAGATCTGGGTCAGTTGGCCAACAGCAGCGGGCAACCTGCCGAACGACATCGGCGAAGACACGATCCGCGAAATTGCTCTGCCGTTGGGACTGTTCGATACCAAGCTGTGTGCCATTGATGACGTGTGGTCTGGCCTCAAGCTTGTGATCCGCAAGGAACTGCGCTGAACGCCTAAGCAGCCTGCGCGCTTGCTCCGCCCAAGGTTAATTGCTCACGAGCCATGCCTTCGCTTTCAAGGACGGTGAGGCACTCGCGATAGATTTCAGGCGTGCCGACATTCATGCGCGCCCGCGCTTCGTCAATGTCTTCGAGCATCAATGCGGCAATGTCCTGATGCGCGATCTTCGCAGCGGCCCGGCCCAGCCTGCGCCCTTCCCTGATCGCTGCATAAATCGGCGCCCTGGTGCCGCTGACCTTCTTGATCTGCCGTGCGCCCGCGTAGGCGATGAACAGGATCCCGCCATTCAGGTTCTGCTCGTAAGAAAACCCGAGCAAGCTGACTTCCCCCAGCGCATCGCGGCCATAGCCGGTCAGCACATGAAACAGGTCGTGCGTGTCGCGCATCCGATCGAAATACCACTGGGTCTGATCGTGAGGCAGGCTTTCAGGCGGCGCCCACCGATGGCTTTCGGCAACCAGTCCAGCCGCAGAAAGCCCTTCGCGCTTCATGAAGGCAAGGTAATGCGCCGCCACGCTATTGGGCGCGCAATCGGCCCAGCGTGCGTGATCATCGAGCATGGCGGGAATATCGACGCTATCGGCAAGAAAGCGCTGGCCTTCGCGCGACCGGACAAAGTCACGCGCCAATGCAAGACTGCGGCGACCCTTGGTGGCTTCGATAATGTGAAACACCTGTTCGGTGTCTTCCTTGTTTTCGACCAGCTTGCCGAAATGGTGCAGCACCTTGAGCGGGCGGATGCCGGACGTCCTGCGTTCAGGGGCAACCAGCGGAAGTTCGGTGAAAGCCATGGCATCAGATCCTTTGCACGCGGTGCGGGTTAGGTTCAATGAATGCCACTTACATTGATGTCAATAAGCGGTCGATTGTCCGCGCGACCGACAGCGCCTCAGATCCGATAAACGATTTCGCCACCCAATCTGTGCCCCCCCTGGATCAAGCGCACATGCTCCCTTGATCGGCAACAACCAGCGGGCGCATCGACGCACAAATCAGGCGGCCAGCAACTCCGTTTCGGCAGGCTTGCTGGAGAGCAGATCATAGGGATCAAGTCCTTCGGCTTTCCAGATCCGGTGACATTCGCGGTATTGGGTCGGCTCAGGGATCCGCATTTCCGCCCGCACATCGGCAAGCGGCCGAGCCAGCAATTCGCGAATGGGATAGGCCATCAATTGCGGCGCGCCCTTGCCGGTGCGTTGAGCCTGCCGCACGGCGCCGAAAACCGGCGCCGCACTGCCCTTGACCATCTTCTTGATATTCGCCGCGCCGGCATAACCGATCAGCAGATGGCCCTGGCTGGGCGCCTGACCGTGGGTAAACAACAACACGCATTGTTCGCCAAGCGCATCGCGGCTGTAACCGGTGAGGATGTGGAACAGGTCATGCGTGTCACGCGAGCGTTCGATGAACCATTGCACGAGATCGGGATATTTCGGACGGCCAAGCCGCTCGGCTTCGGCCACAAGGCCCGCTGCCGAGAGGCCTTCGGCTTCCATGAAATCGCAATAGGCATGGGCAAGGCTGCCCTTGGGCGTGCGGCGCAAGGCCGCGTGATCGTCAAGGATTTCGGGCAGCGAAGGCTCCGTGGCGCGCAGCATTTCCCCGCGTTCTGACAGAGCGAGGCGACTTACCCGGTCCAAGAAGTCGGACGATGGCAGCGATTCGAAAATCTTGAAGACCAGGCTGGTGTCTTCCTTGTCCTTGATCAGCGCCTGAAAGCTGCGCACCGCGCGGAGCGGACGATAGCGCGGTGTCGGCCGATCCGGATGTCGCAAGACGGTCCCGTCTGCGGCAAACATCTGGCTGTAGGCTTCGTGATCTGATCCGGTCATAGGTCGGCGGTCCTTCAAGGTAAGCTGTCGATAGCCCCAACTTGCTTACACGGATGTTAATAGCCTACTCGGTGGCGTAATCGAAACCCTTTTTTGCAGCCGCAAGTTTTCGCACGTTGATCAATTGCCGCGCCATTGATCGCGCGGAATACCCAGCAAGCGCAGAACTGCCGTCAGATCACCTGCATCGATCCGTCCATTGGCGGCCGCACGGGCTTTGGGTTTCGCGCGATAGGCAAAACCGTAAGTCGCCGCTGCGATCATCGGAATGTCGTTTGCCCCGTCGCCGGTGGCTAGGCTGTGTATGTCTTCGCCCATGCCACCCAACTCTTCCCTAAGCACCGCAGCCTTGACCGCGCTGTCGGTAATCGGACCGATCAGCCCCCCGGTTAGCTTGCCGCCCTCTACGCCAAGACGGTTTCCCACAACGCGATGAAAGCCGAGCCTTTCTGCAATCGGATCGGCAAAATGGTGAAAGCCGCCCGTGACCAACACCGTGCGCGTGCCCATGCCTGCAAGCGTCGCAACCAGTGTGGATGCGCCCGGTGTTGCAGTAATGCGCTCGGCAAGGCAGGCGTGGATGGCATCTTCCGCCAACCCTTCGAGCAACGCCACCCGTTCGCGCAAGGCCGATTCAAAATCGAGTTCGCCCTGCATCGCACGCTCGGTAATCGCAGCGATTTGCGGCTTAAGGCCGGCGTAATCGGCCAACTCATCGATGCATTCCTGACCGATCATGGTGGAATCCATGTCCGACACGAACAGGCGCGGCACCGCGATGGGGCCGCGTGCGACCAGCATGTCGGCAGGTTGGAACACGGCATCGATCGCCGCCAGGATATCCGGGGGGCTCCCCTGATCGAAGCGGAGTTCAAGCACGCCGCCATCATCCGGAACCACAGCGGAAGGATGGTGCGGCACGCCGGCGTGGGACAATGCCGCCGACAACGCATCGAGACGCGTTTCACATTCGTCCGTCTCTGCTATCAGTCGCGCAATGAGCATCGTCGTATCTCCACCAGCACCGCTCGCGCTCATTGCAGGGCCAACCGCCAGCGGCAAGAGCGCGATCGCAATCGCCCTCGCCCATCGGCTTGCCGAAACCGGACAGCACGCGGTTATCATCAATGCCGACAGCGCGCAGGTCTATGCCGACCTGCAAGTGTTATCCGCGCGTCCGTCAGACAAGGACATGCAGGGCATCGAGCATCGCCTGTTTGGCGCATGGGATGGCAGTCAGGCCTGTTCTGTCGCCGCTTGGGCCGCACGCGCCAAGGCCGAGATCGACGATTGCCATGCAAACGGCTCGGTTCCCATTCTTGTCGGTGGCACAGGCCTTTATCTCAAAGTGCTGCTCGAAGGGATTGCGCCGATCCCCGAGATTGACCCTGCGGTTCGGGCTGCGGTGCGCGCTTTGCCCGACGATGCGGCTTACAAGCTGCTGCAACTGGAAGACCCACTGCGCGCCGCAGAACTGGACGCTGGAGACCGCCAGCGGATCGCGCGGTCGCTTGAGGTCAAACGATCGACCGGCGTGACGCTGGCCGATTGGCAGCTGGCCAAAGCCGGCGGAATCGGAGATGTCGTGACGCTCTATCCGCTGATCGTGGAGCCCGACCGGCCATGGGTTTACGAAAGATGCGATCGGCGCTTTGGAACCATGCTGGAAGGCGGCGCGATTGCCGAAGTCGAAGCCTTGCTTGCGCGCGATCTTGATCCGGACCTGCCGGTGATGCGAGCCATCGGCGTGCCCGAGATTGCCGCTTACCTGGATAAAACTCTCAGCCATGAAGCTATGCAAGCCGCCGGGCAACAGGCGACCCGCAACTACGCCAAGCGCCAGTTCACGTGGTTCCGGCGGCAACCGCCACAGGATTGGCCCCGTCTCCAGATCTGGGAAGAGCACGAAAATATCCACCTCGACAATTATTTTGCATCTTTATTACAACATTAAGCCTTGACCCATCATATTATGACCGGTAGCGGCTGTCCTACGCGGTCCGATGCACCCCCCTGCATCGGGCCGGTTTCTTTTGTCGTTGCCCCAATCCCTGTGGCTGCTCGTTCAGCCCCCTGTGATCGATCAAATGGAGAGCCCCGTGCCCGGCAAGCCGGAACCTGCCCCGAAGACCGCTGTGACCGCCAGCAAGAGCTCGGATAACGCCGCTGCCATGAGCGGCGCAGCCATTCTTGTGCAGTGCCTCATCGAACAGGGCGTTGAATATGTGTTCGGCTATCCCGGCGGCGCGGTGCTTCCGATCTATGACGAATTGTTCGGAGACTCCGAAGGGCCCGGTCGCATCCGTCATATCCTGGTGCGTCACGAAGCGGGCGCGGCGCACGCAGCCGAAGGCTATGCTCGCTCGACCGGCAAGCCCGGCGTGGTGCTGGTCACCTCCGGTCCGGGTGCGACAAATGCCATCACGGGAATTGCCGATGCGTGGATGGATTCCATTCCGCTGGTCGTCATCACCGGACAGGTGCCCACCAGTCTGATCGGCACCGATGCCTTTCAGGAAGCCGACACCATCGGAATCACACGGCACTGCACCAAGCACAACTATCTGGTGAAGGATCCGGCCGATCTGGCCGCCACGATCAAGGAAGCGTTTCTGATCGCAACCACCGGACGCCCCGGCCCGGTGGTGATCGACATTCCCAAGAATGTGCAGATCGCCGTGCCCTCGGAACGCCACGCGCTGACCCGTGCCGGGGCGCATCGCTATGCTCCGCAGACGGCCGCTCCGACCGAACAGATCCATGAGGCAATCGAACTGCTTGCCAACGCCCAGAGGCCGATATTCTACACCGGCGGCGGCGTTATCAATTCCGGGCCTGAAGCGAGCCGTTTGTTGCGACAACTGCAGGACATCACCGGCGCGCCTGTCACCTCGACCCTGATGGGCCTGGGCGCCTTTCCTTCTCAACACCCCGACTGGCTGGGAATGTTGGGCATGCATGGCACGTATGAAGCCAACTTGGCGATGAATAAGGCCGACGTGATGGTCTGCATCGGCGCGCGCTTCGATGATCGCGTGACCGGACGACTTGACGCGTTCTCGCCGGATTCGACGAAGATCCACATCGATATCGACCGCAGCTCGATCAACAAGGTCGTGCCGGTCGAGCTTGGCATTGTCGGTGACTGCGGAACCGTGCTTTCGCAGATGATCGAGGCGTGGGGTTCAAGGCCACCACGTGATCTTGGCGAATGGAAAGCGCGGATTGCGGGCTGGCGTGCGCGTGATTGCCTCGCTTATCCCGAACGATCGGTAAAGCATCCTGGGATGATCATGCCGCAAAAGGCAGTCGAGCGCCTCCACGCGCTCACCCATCAGCACAACCCGATCATCAGCACCGAAGTCGGCCAGCACCAGATGTGGGCGGCGCAGTATTTCGGTTTTGAAGATCCCAACAAATGGCTGACGAGCGGCGGTCTTGGCACGATGGGCTATGGCCTGCCGGCCGCAATTGGCGCGCAGCTGGGCCATCCCGACGCGCTGGTGATCGACATCGCGGGCGAGGCGAGCATCCAGATGAACATTCAGGAACTGGGCACGGCGAGCCAGTATCGCCTGCCGGTCAAGGTGTTCATCCTCAACAATGAATATATGGGCATGGTTCGCCAGTGGCAGGAACTGACCTATGAAAGCCGCTATTCGAACAGCTATTCCGACAGCCTGCCTGATTTTGTGAGGCTTGCCGAAGCCTATGGCTGGAAGGGTATCCGCATCCATGACGAAAGCGAACTCGACGAAGGCATCGCCGCAATGCTTGCGCATGATGGCCCGGTGATGGTCGATTGTCTGGTGGCGCAAGATGCCAACTGCCTGCCGATGATACCATCAGGTGCAGCGCATACCGACATGATGCTTTATGGCGATAAGGTCGACGGGACGATGGACGACGAAGCCAAGGCGCTGGTCTGAAGCCGCCGCTTGAAGGACAACTGACACCATGAAAATCACGGAAAGTCCCTCCGAGCGTCATGTGCTCACCGTAACCGTCGACAACGAGCCGGGGATCCTTGCCAAGATCACCGGGCTGTTCACTGCGCGCGGCTATAATATCGACAGCCTCACCGTTGCTGACATTACCGAAGATCACGCGGTCAGCCGGATCACCATTGTCACCAACGGGCCGCCGTCGGTGATCGACCAGATCGAGGCGCAGCTCGAACGCCTCGTGCCGGTGCACAAGGTCACCGACCTCACCACCGCCGGCCCGCATGTCGAGCGCGAGCTGGCGCTGATCAAGGTTGCCGGCACCGGAGACAAGCGGGTAGAGGCGCTGCGGGTCGCGGAAATATTCCGCGCCCACGTGGTCGACACCACCACCACCAGCTTCGTCTTCGAACTGACCGGCGCGCCCGAGAAAATCGACAGCTTTGTCGCCTTGATGCGCGATCTCGGGCTGGTCGAGGTTGGCCGGTCAGGTGTGGTCGGCATGATCCGCGGGGCCCAGGGGGTTTAGTATTTTACAGATTACCGTCTTCCCGGCGCAGGCCGGGATCCATTTTCACTGCCGCCGGGACTGGGTTCCGGAGTTCGCCGGAATGACGAGGAAATAAGAAATGAAAGTTTATTACGACGCCGACGCCGATCTCGGTCTGATCAAGCCCAAGAAGGTGGCCATCGTCGGCTACGGCTCGCAAGGCCATGCCCATGCCCAGAACCTGCGTGACAGCGGCGTGGCCGAAGTCGCCATTGCCCTGCGTGAAGGCTCGGCCACGGCCAAGAAGGCGCAAGACGCCGGCTTCAAGGTGCTCACCAACTCCGAAGCCGCCAAGTGGGCCGACCTCATCATGATCCTCGCGCCCGATGAACATCAGGCCGCGATCTGGGAAAACGATCTCAAGGGCCACATGAAGCCCGGCTCCGCCCTCGCCTTTGCGCACGGGCTCAATGTCCACTTCGGCCTGATCGAAGCGCCCGCCGACATCGACGTGATCATGATCGCCCCCAAGGGCCCGGGCCACACCGTCCGCAGCGAATACGTGCGCGGCGGCGGCGTGCCCTGCCTCATCGCGATCCATCAGGATGCCAGCGGCGCGGCGCATGACGTCGCCCTCGCCTATGCCAGCGCCGTCGGCGGTGGTCGCAGCGGGATCATTGAAACCAACTTCCGCGAGGAATGCGAAACCGATCTGTTCGGCGAGCAGGCCGTGCTGTGCGGCGGGATAACCCACCTCATCCAGGCCGGGTTCGAAACGCTGGTCGAGGCCGGTTACGCGCCCGAAATGGCCTATTTCGAGTGCCTCCACGAAACCAAGCTGATCGTTGATCTGCTGTATGAAGGCGGCATCGCCAATATGCGCTATTCGATCAGTAACACCGCCGAATATGGCGACATCACCACCGGCCCGCGCATCATCACCGACGAGACCAAGGCCGAAATGAAGCGCGTGCTGGCCGACATCCAGTCAGGCCGTTTCGTGAAGAACTTCGTGCTGGATAACCGCGCCGGCCAGCCCGAACTGAAAGCAGCCCGCAAACGGGCCGCCGCTCACCCGATCGAGCAGACGGGCGAAAAACTGCGCGCCATGATGCCGTGGATCGCCGCCAACAAGCTGGTGGACAAGGCGAAGAACTGACGGAACGACGGGATCACACGGCAAGCGGAGGAACAATTGCCTATCGTCGGGGATTGAGCAGCCTGAACCAATAGGAGGCCAATTCCCGATGAACCGCTTTACTTTCGCTGCAGCTGCCGCCGTTACGCTTGCAGGTGTTACCGGCGGGATCGCCGCTGCGCCCGCGATCTTTGCGCAAGAAGCGCCGCAGATGCCCGGCATCCAGGATGCTTCGCGCGTTACTGCAGGAACCTACGCGCTCGATGCCGGTCACACGCTGGTAAACTGGCAGGTCAACCATTTCGGCTTCAACGATTATTTCGGACTGTTCGGCAACATCTCCGGCACGATGACGATGGATCCGGCCAACATCGAAGCCGCCAGCTTTGAAATCATGGTTCCGATTGCCGATGTGTCTGTTGCCAGCGCGGGCCTGCGGGACCATCTGCTGCGTCCGGGCAAGGATGGCGGCGCGCCCGATTTCTTTGGCCCGCAGCCGGGTATGGCGAAGTTCGTTTCGACCAGCGTGACGCGCACAGGCAACACCACCGCGAACGTTGTCGGCGACCTCACCATGAACGGTAAGACCGGCCCCGTCGCCATGGCGGTGGAATTCGTCGGTGCAGGTGCGAACCCGATGAACAAGAAGGAAACCGTCGGCTTCCACGCGCGCGCCATGATCGATCGCACGCAATGGGGTGTGAACTACGGCGTCCCTATGGTGGGCAAGGATGTGACCATGACGATCAGTGCTGCTTTCGAGAAGCAGTAAACGTCCACTCGACTCATACTCGGCAATCGGGCAGGCGAGTCTCACGATGCGCTTGTCCGATTGCCACAATATTGATGATTTCCGCCGGCTCGCCAAACGGCGGCTGCCGTTTCCGGTGTTCGATTATATCGACGGCGCGGCAGATGATGAGCTGACCAAGGCCCGCAATACGGCCGCCTTCGCGGGTGTCGATCTGGTCCCCGATGTGCTGGCGGGCGTGGCACAGATTGACACAAGCTGCACGCTGCTTGGCCGGAAATCCGCACTTCCGCTGATGTTGTCGCCCACGGCGGTTCAGCGTGCTTTCCACTGGCAGGGCGAAACTGCCGTGGCCAAGGCGGCAGAGAAATACGGGCTGTGGTTTGGCATATCGAGCCTCGCCACGCAAAGCATCGAAGACATCGCCGCATTGACCAGCGGGCCCAAGCTCTTCCAGCTCTACGTCCACAAGGACAAGGGCCTGAACACCCACATGGTCGAGCGGTGCCAAGCCGCAAAGTTCGACGCGCTGGCGTTAACGGTGGACACGATTGTGTCCGGCAAGCGCGAGCGGTGCTTGCGCAGCGGCTTCACCACCCCGCCCCGCTTCACGCCGTCTAGCATCGTCAGCTATGCCACGCGGCCCAGGTGGACGCTCGATTACCTGCTGCGCGACAAGTTCCGCCTCCCCAATCTTGATACCCATGTCAGCGAGGGGAGCGGCAAGGCCGTGAGTATCGCCGAATATTTCAACACCATGCTCGACACGTCGATGGATTGGGACACCGCCGCCGCCATTCGCGCACAATGGGGTGGCACTTTTGTCCTCAAAGGCATCATGAGTGCCGACGATGCCCGCCGTGCGGTCGCCATCGGGGCCGATGCAATCATGATCTCCAACCATGGCGGGCGGCAGTTGGATGGCAGCCGCGCGCCCTTCGATCAACTTCCTGAAATTGTCGACGCAGTCGGCGGCCAGATCGAGATTATTTGTGACGGCGGTGTGCGGCGCGGAACGCATGTTATGAAAGCCCTGTGCACAGGCGCGACCGCAGCCTCGGGTGGGCGCCTGTACCTCTATGCACTGGCAGCCGCCGGTCAGGAGGGGGTTGAGCGCGCGCTGGGCATCCTCAAGGATGAACTGGAGCGGGGTATGCGGCTGATGGGCGTCACGCGGATCGACCAGCTGACATCCGACCGCTTGCGGCAAAGCAGGTAAAAGCGCGACTGTCATAAACCGGTAACGCAAAGCGCGCTTTGGCGAGGCATTCAAACTTGATGGACCGGACACCATGATCACCGCTCTTCGCGCACTCGCTCTTGCAGCAACCGCTCTCACCCTGTCGGCTTGCGGCAGTGAGCCTGCGCAGCCCGAAAACGACGCGGAAAGTTTCGCTGCCCGAATCGGCGGGGCCGACACCGCGACCGCACCCGGCGCAGCGCCTGCACCTGCCGCAACAGCCACCCCCACTGTCGCCACGCCTTTGCCCGGTGCGGCGGCGGGGCCGTTTGCCAAGGGCACGTTGACCGATCCGGCCTCCAAAACCTGCGGCGCGCCGCTGATGGGCGGTTTCATCGGCAAGCTGGCCGATCAGCCCACCCGCGCTGAAATCGCCCGGATGCTGGGCCGCACCAACAATCTGCGGTTTGTCGCGGTCGGCAGTGGCCTCAACGTCAACCCGGACCCAACGAACCCGCGCCTGTCGATCATGCTGGATGCCCAGAACATCATCCGCGATGCGCGGTGCGGCTGACCTATGACGGTTGAAATGCGGGCCATTCCCGGCTTGCACCTGACGAAATAATCGGCAAAGACGGCGGCCATGGCACGAAACGGACTTACGCTGCTTCGACTTATGCGCCCTTGGGCGTAGGCCGTCGCGCGCATCGGACAGCGCGGCGCCACTCCCAAGGGTGATGTTCCGCAGCTTCCCAATCCCTTTCGCGAAAAGCCTATTTTCATGCCCATGCTCAAGCAGCCTTCCGCCAAATATCGCCCCTTCGGCCAGATCGATCTGCCCGGCCGCCAGTGGCCTTCACGCCTGATTGAGAAAGCCCCGCGCTGGCTGTCGACCGATCTGCGCGATGGCAACCAGTCGATCATAGATCCGATGGACGCGGTGAAGAAGCGCCGGTTCTTCGATCTGCTGGTCGAGGTCGGCGTCAAGGAAATCGAGGTCGGCTTCCCCAGCGCCGGCGCGACCGAGTTCGATTTCATCTCCGGCTTGGTCAAATCCGACGCGATCCCCGACGACGTGATCGTGCAGGTGCTCACCCAAAGCCGGGAAGACCTGATCCGCACCAGCTTTGCCAGCCTCGAAGGCGCGCAAGCCGCGATCGTCCACCTCTACAATGCCGTCAGCCCGGCGTGGCGCGACATCGTGTTCCGCATGTCGAAGGACGAGGTGAAGGCGATCGCGGTTGCAGGCGCCAAGGTCATGCGCGACGAAGCTGCCAAGTATCCCGGCACCGACTGGCACTTCCAGTACAGCCCCGAAACCTTCTCCACCGCCGAACTCGATTTCAGCATCGAAGTGTGCGCCGCGGTGATGGAGGTGCTCGCCCCCTCGCCCGAGCACCCGATCATCCTCAACCTGCCCGCCACGGTCGAGGCGGCGACGCCCAACATCTACGCCGACCAGATCGAGTATTTCGGCCGCCACCTGCCCAATCGGACAAGCGCCGTGCTTTCCCTGCACACGCACAATGACCGCGGCACCGGCGTGGCCGCCGCCGAACTCGGGCTGATGGCCGGCGCCGACCGGGTCGAAGGCTGCCTGTTTGGCAATGGCGAGCGTACCGGCAATTGCTGCCTCGTGACCATGGCGCTCAACCTCTACACCCAAGGCATCGACCCGCAGCTCGACTTTTCGGATATCGACCGGGTGATCGAGACCGTCACCTATTGCAACGACCTGCCCGTTCATCAGCGCCATCCCTATGGCGGGGAACTGGTCTACACCGCGTTCAGCGGGAGCCATCAGGATGCGATCAAGAAGGGCTTCGAAGCGCGCGAGACGCAGAACGACGAGCAATGGCGCGTACCCTACCTGCCGATCGATCCGGCGGATCTCGGGCGCAGCTACGAAGCGGTGATCCGCGTCAATTCGCAGTCCGGCAAGGGCGGTTTCGCCTGGGTGCTGGAGAAGGATCAAGGCCTCAAGCTGCCCAAGAAGATGCAGGCCGATTTCAGCCGCCACGTGCAGGCAATGGCCGACGATCTGGGCCGCGAATTGAATGCCGCCGACATCTGGGACGCGTTCCGCCGCGCCTATCACGTCAAGACCCATCCCAAGCATTTCCAGCTTGTGCGTTACGAGGAAAGCCGCGCGTCTGATGGCACCCGCATCTTTGCCGGCACCATCGCGGTCAACGGCACCGAGCAGACCGTTTCAGGTCGCGGCAATGGGTTGATCTCCAGCGTCATGGGCACGTTGCGCGAAGCCTTCGGCGTCGAACTAGACGTGGTCGATTACACCGAACACGCGCTGGGCGCCGGCACCGATGCGCGCGCGGCGGCCTATCTCGAATGCCGCGCGCCCGATGGCCGCACCATCTGGGGTTGCGGGATCGACCAGGACATCGCCACCGCCAGCGTGCGCGCCGTGCTCAGCGCCGCCAATGCGGCGGTCGCAGGTTAGGGACAGGGTCGGCCCCGCCCGCCGTGGCAGGGCCGATTTGTCCCGATGGCGGTGCTTTCGTTCAGCCTTTGACGAAAGCAAGAATGTCGGCGTTCAGCTCATCGGCGTTGACCGTCAGCATCCCGTGCGAAAAGCCGGGATAGGTCTTCAGCGTAGCGTTCGGCAAAAGATCGATGCTTTTCCTGGCCGAGGCTTCGATCGGCACGACCTGATCGTCTTCGCCGTGCAGCACCAGCGTAGGCACGGTCATCGCGCGCAGATCATCGCTCTGGTCGGTTTCGGAGAACGCCGTGATCCCGTCATAATGGGCCTTGGCGCTGCCCATCATCGCCTGCCGCCACCAATTCTGGATCACGCCCTCGATCGGATCGGCACCATCGCGGTTGAAGCCGAAAAACGGGCCGCAGGGCACGTCGCGGAAAAACTTTGCCCGGTTCGCCGCGAGCGAGGCGCGGAAATCATCAAACACCTCCATGAGCGTGCCTTCAGGGTTGTCATCCGTCTTCAGCATCAACGGCACGACCGCCGAAACCAGCACCGCTTTGGCAACACGGCCAGCGGGCTTACCATGACGCGCAACATAGCGCGCCACTTCACCGCCCCCGGTTGAATGGCCGACATGGACAGCGTTGTTGAGATCGAGCGCCTTGACGACGGCGAAGGCATCTGCGGCGTAGTGATCCATATCGTGCCCGTCCGACACCTGCGCCGAGCGGCCATGCCCGCGCCGGTCATGCGCCACGACACGGAATCCCTCACCAAGAAAGAACAGCATCTGTGCATCCCAGTCATCCGAACTGAGCGGCCAGCCGTGGTGAAAGACGATGGGCTGCGCGCCCTTCGGCCCCCAATCCTTGTAGAAAATGTCTACGCCGTCTTCGGTCGTAACAAATCCCATGACGCATTCTCCTTCAATGCAGGGCGCGGCGCCAATTGCCGGGCCGTGCGACCGTACACCAATGACTGTTGCCTATCGAAGTCACCGATTGCCGACCGGGTTCCATAGCCCGATCACATCATGGTCACTTTCCTACGCCCGGTCCGGCCCTTACCGAAAGCGCATGACGCGCGCCGATCCTGCCATTAGTCCTGTTGTAACAAGCGCGGAGCGGCACGGAGAGATTTTGTTCTCTGGACAGTGTCTCATGTGTCTCCAACACGCGCGGACACGAGGGAGAGAACCATGACCGACGCCGCCAGCCCCGAGCCGATTCTGGAACCCGATCTGCCGATCATCGACCCGCATCATCACCTGTGGGATCTGCGGTCGATGATCGCCATGTTCCCGCAGCCGCATCACCCCTTCATCGCGGCGCTGATCGACAATGCACACTACACCTTCGACCAGCTTCACGCGCACCTAAGCGGTGGGCACAACATCGTTGGCACGGTCTTCATGGAATGCGGCGCCTTCTACAACGGCGCCTATGGCGATGCGTTGAAGCCGGTGGGCGAGGTGGAGTTCGTCAACGGCGTCGCGGCGCAATCGGCCAGCGGCCTGTATGGGCCTTCGCGCTATTGCGCCGGGATCGTCGGCCATGCCGATCTGATGCTGGGCAGTGGCGCGGGCACGGTGCTCGATGCGCTCGCAGCCGCCGCTCCGGGACGGTTCCGGGGCATTCGCCACGCCGGTGCATGGGACGCCGATCCCGAGGTTCTCGGCCCGCCGTTCCACCACCCCGAAGGCCTCTACCGCGACACCACCTTCCGCCAGGGGTTCGCCGAATTGGGCAAACGCGGCATGACCTTCGATGCCTGGGTGCTCGAACCGCAATTGCCCGACGTGATCGATCTTGCCCGTGCCTTCCCCGATCAGCCGATCTGCCTCGACCACTGCGGCACACCGCTGGGGGTCGCGGGATACAAGGGCCGCTTGCATGAACGTTTTGACGAATGGCGCCGCAATATTCACGAGCTGGCGGCTTGCGAGAACGTCGTGGTCAAGCTTGGCGGGCTCGCGATGGCGTTTTGCGCTCTGCCTGAAGAGGGCCCGTGCGCAGGGCGCGGATCGGAGCATCTCGCCGCGCTGTGGCGTCCCTATATCGAAACCTGCATCGAGGCCTTCGGGCCGCAGCGCGCCATGTTCGAAAGCAACTACCCGGTCGATTACTGGGGCGCGGATTATGCGGTGCTGTGGAACGCCTTCAAGCACCTGACCAGGTCGGCCAGCGCCGATGAGAAGGCGGCGCTCTATGCCGGAACTGCGGCGCGCTTCTACGGGCTGGAGGACCTGCTCGCCTAAGCCCCCGTCGCCATACCAAAATCGCGCTTGGCAGGCCCGGAACCTGCGCTAGAGACACGCATTCAAGCCGAATACGTTTTGAGGAGAAACCGATGCCCCTTCCCGCTCCGTTCGATCGCCTGCGTCTGCCGCTGATCGGATCGCCGCTGTTCATCGTCTCCGGCCCGGAACTCGTCATTGCGCAGTGCAAGGCGGGGATCATCGGCAGCTTTCCCGCGCTGAACGCTCGTCCGCAATCGCAGTTGGATGAATGGCTGCATCAGATCACCGAGGAACTCAGCGCCCACAACCGCGCCCATCCCGATCGCCCGGCGGCGCCCTTTGCGGTCAACCAGATCGTCCACAGGACCAACGACCGCGTCGATGCCGACATGGCGACCTGCGAGAAGTGGCAGGTGCCGATGGTCATCACCTCGCTGGGCGCGCGCGAGGATATCTACACCGCCGTGCGCAACTGGGGCGGGGTCACGATGCATGACGTGATCAACAACCGCTTCGCCCGCAAGGCGATCGAAAAGGGCGCAACCGGCCTGATCCCCGTGGCGGCCGGCGCAGGCGGCCATGCGGGCGCGCTGTCGCCCTTCGCCTTGATGCAGGAAATCCGCGAATGGTTCGACGGGTTGGTCGCGCTGTCGGGATCGGTCGGGCACGGCGCCACGATCCTCGCCGCGCAGGCCCTGCGTGCCGATTTCGCCTATGCCGGCAGCGCCTTCATCGCGACCAAGGAAGCCAACGCCGACGAAGCCTACAAGAACGGCATCGTCGAAGGAACGTCGGAAGGGATCGTCTACACCAACCTGTTCACCGGCGTGCATGGCAATTACCTGCGCTCCTCGATCGAAGCTGCCGGCATGGACCCCGACAATCTGCCCGAAAGCGATCCCAGCAAGATGAACTTCGGCAGCGGCGGCAACACCAAGGCCAAGGCGTGGAAGGATATCTGGGGCTCGGGCCAAGGGATCGGCCCGATCAAGGACGTCGGTAGCGTCGAAGACCTCGTCGCCCGGATGGAGCGCGAATATCACGCGGCCAAGGCGCAGTTGCTCGCCAATTCCGGCTATGCTGCGTGGGGCGCTTTTGCCGAGGCTGCCGAGTGATCGCTACTGCGCCGTCCACAGCGTCTCGGCCATCGCGTCAAGTTCGCTGAAATCATACCCAGTGCCCAGCGGGTCTTTGCGATTGAGCAGGACCCGCCGGTGTTCGCCAAGCAATTGCCGCCGAAGCGCGCCTTGCAGAAGGTGCAGGCGCAACAAGGCTTCATTCATTGCGGCTTCCGCGTCTTCGCATCGGGAAACAGACCACCGCGCTTCGATTTGCCCGACACGAGCGATCACGACCTCGTTGTAGCGCGGGTGTGGACCGCGATGGAGTGGCATCCCGGTCGTGACGCTTGTCGTTTCAGTGGCGGGCAGCAGCAGCCCATTGCGGCGGAAATCATCAAAGCCCACCCGCTTGCGTCCCACTTCGGCAAACATGGCGCCAAAACAGCGCCGCGAGAGCAATTGTCGGGGCAACAAGTGATGGCGTTGCAGGCTGGCATGGTAACCCGGCGCACCGGGCGTGTTGACCGAACGAAAGGCGATCACAGTCCGGCTTGCGATCGGACGCCGAGGTTGCATCTATTCGCGCGACACGTTGATGATGGCACGATCGCGAGAAGGGCGCAGGACCAGACGCGTGCCGTCCGGGGCGGTGATGTGATCATTGGCTTCGAGACAGCCGACAAGGACAAGGTGGTTGACCAAACGGATCGCCAAACGAGTCGCAGCGACCCTGTCTGCGCTCAGCGGTGGTTCGATCCGCAATTCCTGGCCGATCCAGAACTGGAGGCCCGTGCTTTGCAGGGCGGCATCCTCCGTCTCGACGAAGGCGGTCAGCCCCAACGCCGGAAACGGACCGCCATCGTGCCAGGCCGCCATCACAGATTCGAAGAACCGCCGACCGATCGCGGTTTGTGCCGGACCCCATCCCACTGCTGCGAGCTGATCGAAATGCTGCACCATATCACACGCCAGAGCCACCATCTCGCGGATCACCGGAAGGCTGTTCCCGGCCGCAGCCAGATGTGGCCCCGGTCGCAACGTCACCACCTCAAAATGGTCCGGTCCCGGAAGTTCGGGCAAATCGAACCGATGGGCAATGTCGGGAAAGGGGCTTTCAGGCCCCGGAGCCAGGCCACTGAGATCGAAGGTCAGCCCGTTGCGCAGCAGCTCAAGCCAGTGTTGCTGGCCAGGCCACAACGCCCCGTTACGGGGCGCACTGGTATCGAGGGAATCATGGCTGACACCGACCGACAGCCAGCGCGTCGCAAAGGCGCCGATCGCATGCCGATCGGGCCGTTCGCCACGGGCAAACAGCAGGTGCAGCTCAGCGTTCTGGGCGCGCTGCGACTGTGAAATTCTTTCGGCTCCCTAGCCTGTATCAGATGCAATCCATGCACATGCGATCTGAATGACGTGTTTGTCTGGCACCGTCGAGTCCCCAAAGGGTAGCCCTGTCCTGATTTGGAGCAATTACTAGAACACGCCGAGCCTCAGGCCCTCCGCCAGCGCGGCGCCAATTTTCCGGCATTGTTTCAAAGCATTGGAGGGAACCGTTTTAGGCGCCAAAATGGCTTCGGGAGTCTGCGCGGCGAAATTGACGATCACGGGCTCGGCCACGCGCTTCAATCGCCACCCTTTCGCGATCCGGTCGATCTGCCGCTGGGCACCTTCCCCGTCCGATCCGGCGGCTATCAGCGTGGCATAGGGGCGACCTTCGATCTGGCCCATCAAAGGGTAATAGGCGCGGTCGAACATGTCCTTCATCAGCCCGCTCATGCTGCCCAGGTTTTCAGGGCAGCAGAACACATAACCATCCGCGCCCATCAGCATCTCCGGCAGCGTATCGATGGCTGGGACGAGTGCACCGGCGATACCTGCGCCATCGGCCGCTGCCCGCGCCATCGCTTGGCTGGCCCCAGTATGGCTGTTCCAGATGATGAGCAGGCGGGGCTCGGCAGGGGCTGTGATCATGGCGCAAGGCTGCATCGCGCGCCTGTCGATTGTCAATCGGGCATCCCTGTCAGCCCGGCCTGCTTTCCGCTATCGCCCCACGATGGCTTCCCGCACCCTCTCCCCGCCCGGTTTTGCTCCTGTCCTTGGCGTTGCCGTCTCATTGTCGGGAAAGGCGTGGCGCTGGCGGGGCGGAAACATGGAACTTGGTGAGGGACACGAAGGCGAGCCACACGGCCTTGACCACGCGATCCTCGACCAATTGCTTCTGACCCGCGGCGTTGCCAAGGATGACTTGGCGCGTCATGCCCAGCCCACGTTGCGGGCGTTTCTGCCCGATCCGTCGAGCTTTCGTGACATGGATACAGCCGCTGAACGCCTCGCCCACAGCGTAATGACGCGCGAGCGGGTCACGATTTATGGCGATTACGATGTCGATGGCGCAACCAGTGCTGCGCTGCTGGTCGAACTACTCCGTCAGTTGGGGCTTGAGGCTGGCTATTACATTCCGGACCGTCTGCTCGAAGGCTACGGCCCTTCAGGTGAGGCGTTAGTGCGTCTTGGCGAAGCGGGGTCGAGCCTTGTGGTCACCGTCGATTGCGGGGCCATGGCGCATGAAGCGCTCGGCATGGCGCGCGACGCCGGGATCGATGTGATCGTGGTCGATCACCACAAGTGTTCGCATGATCTTCCCCCCACCACTGCTTTGGTCAATCCCAACCGCCTCGACGAGAGCGATCTTGGCGCGGCTCATGGGCATCTCGCTGCCGTCGGCGTCGCCTTCTTGCTGGCTGTGGCGCTGGTTCGGACCCTGCGGGAACGAGGATGGTTTGCTGACCGGGTCGAGCCCGATCTGATCGGTCTGCTCGATTTGGTTGCCTTGGGTACCGTGGCCGATGTCGCCGCGCTCCATGGCCTCAACCGCGCTTTCGTCGCGCAGGGCCTCAAGGTGCTGGCACGGCGCAATCGGATTGGAATGGCCGCCTTGATGGACGCGAGCCGTCTGACGCGCGCACCGCAAGCGAGCGATCTCGGCTTCGCGCTTGGTCCGCGCATCAATGCGGGCGGACGAATCGGCGAATCGACTCTTGGAGTGCGTTTGCTCACCACCACCGATCCTGAAGAAGCGCGCGCTATCGCCATTCAGCTTTCACAGCTGAACGAAGAGCGCCGCGTGATCGAGGGCGAAGTGCAAGAGGCAGCAGAAGCGCAACTGGCCGGGCAGCACAACATGGCGGTGCAAGTCCTGAGCGGGCACGGCTGGCATCCCGGCGTCATCGGCATCGTGGCGGGACGGATCAAGGAAAAGACCGGCAAGCCCGCCGTGGTGATCGCGCTGGACGAGCTTCAGGGCAAGGGCTCGGGCCGGTCAATCAGCGGCGTGGATCTGGGCGCTGCCATCATCGCTGCTCGCGAGGCCGGTTTATTGGTGGCAGGCGGCGGGCACGCGATGGCGGCAGGACTGACGATTGATCCTGCCCGCCTTGCCGACTTTGCCGGGTTTCTCGATGAACGGCTCGCCCGAGATGTCGAAAGGGCGCGGGCGGGCGCGGCGATGTTGCTCGATCTGGCGCTCGCGCCAGGTGGGCTGACTCCCGAGCTGGTCGCGACGCTGGAAGCCGCAGGCCCCTATGGCGTCGGTTGGCCCGCTCCGCGGATCGCTGTGGGGCCGGTGCGGATCATTAAGGCCGATATTGTGGGCAAGGATCATCTGCGCCTTATTGCCAGCGGCAAAGACGGGCGCAGCTTCAAGGCAATTGCCTTCCGCGTGGCCGAAACCGACATGGCGCAGACCTTGCTCCACCGCAGCCAGGGCCGCCAATTCTACCTCGCGGGTCGTGCGCGCATCGATGATTGGGGCAACCGTCCGGCAGCTGAATTGCAATTGGAGGACGCCGCGTTCGCCGATTGAGGGTGGGTGTGACGGATTTTTGCAGTGCGTGGCCAAAAGAGTGTTGACCGATCCGATTCACCCCCCTAACTGCGCCCTCTCGCAATCGCGACGGCCCCTTCGTCTAGCGGTTAGGACGCGGCCCTTTCACGGCTGAAACACGGGTTCGATTCCCGTAGGGGTCACCACTCCCAAGGTGGTTGAAAAAGGCGGCAGGCTTCGGTCTCGCCGTCTTTTTTCATGTCTTGCGCGGGTCGATCGGTATCGCTCTTCGCTTCCCACCGGCGCTGACTGGTTGTAGGGGCTTTGCCATGGGCAGCGGCCAGAACATTCCGATCGCAGGCATCATGCTAGCGGCGGTGACCTTCGTGGCGCTGCTGCTGCTGGGGACCGAGATCGTCATTGCGTTCGCGGTTCTGACGGTATGGGTCGGGTCGCTCCTGGTTGCGGCAGGCCGCCCTCCCGAACCACCCCGGGCCAAGGTGAAGCAGCGCCTCACGATCGATTCGATCCGTGATTTGATCGAAAGCTCCAACACGCCCCTGATCATCACCGAACGCAGCATCATCGCGATCGCCAATCGTGCGGCGCGTCGGATACTGGGACCGCATGTCATCGGACAGGATGCCCGCGTCGCTCTGCGCCAGCCAGAGGCAATTTCCTTGCTAAACGAGAATCGGCAGGGTGAAGCAATCGTCCGCGGCCTCGTGCGGCGCGGGGACATCTGGCAGATCAACCGCCAGATGATCGACGAACGTCTCGCGATGTTGGAGTTCATCAACCAGACCGCTGAAGCCGATATCAGCCGCGCCCACACCGATTTTGTCGCCAATGCGAGCCATGAATTGCGCACGCCGCTCGCCGCGATTCTCGGCTATGTTGAAACCTTGCAGGAAGGGGATGCCGGCCTGGATACGCCCACTGCGCACAAGTTCCTCGGCATCATCGAGCGCGAGGCGCAGCGGCTGCATGCACTTGTCAGCGATCTGATGAGCCTGTCGCGGGTCGAAGCCGAAAAACACGACCTGCCAACCGCACGGATCGACTTTGCCTCACTGGTTGAACGGGCCGCGTGCGATGCGGCAGGACCGTCCCGGATGGAACGGCTGAACCTTGAAATTGCCGTCGAACCACTGGTGCTGGGCGATCTGCAACAGCTTGAACAGGTGGTTCGCAACCTTGTCGACAACGCTTTGAAATACGGTGCGCCTGATACCCCGGTCACTGTGGTGCTTGACCTTGCGCAGGGCGATCTTGCGCGGCTCGCTGTCGTCGATCAGGGCGAAGGCATCGCGCCCGAACAGATCCCGCACCTCACACGCCGATTCTACCGCACCGATCCCGGCCGCAGCCGCGCTTCGGGTGGAACCGGCCTGGGACTTGCGATCGTCAAACATATTGTCGAACGCCATCGCGGACGACTCGACATCACCAGCGAGCTTGGAAAAGGCACGCGCGTTGTGGTGCGCCTTCCCCTCGCCGAGGCGGATCCACCGAAAGAATCCGCTCTGCCGGATGAAGATGTCCCTGCCGTCCATCCTTCGGAAGCACAACAACTGTCATAGCAGTGTCTTATTTCTTCAACATGCGGCCTTCATGCCATGGGGGCCACACGCGGCCCCTGATCTCGTCCGGAGATTCGGTGAGCTACTCGCCTATGCGCTTCGCCTTCAGGGAACACAGGTCTCTTTCATGTCGCCGATCACGCTGATCCTGATTGCTATGGGCTTGGGCTTGCTGGGCTGGCTGGCGGGCCGCGCCAAGGCGTGGAGCTTCCAGTCGAGCGACCCGGCGCTGCGGCCCGCCTCGCGCCCGATCTATCATGCCTGGTATGTTGCGCTGTGGGTTGTGATCCCGGTGTTGGTGTTTGTTGTGGCGTGGTCCGTGATCGCCCCGCAGCTGGTTATGCAAACCGTGCTGGCGTCGCCGGCGACAAGCGCCCTTCCCGCCTTCGGGTTTGAGCGCGATGCTTTTCTGGGCGAAGCGCGGGCCGTGGCGCTTGGGCAGGCGCCCGGCGTGTTCAATGACGAAGCAGAGCCACTGATCGCGCCGTTTCGTGACGCGTTTGCCTATTACAACACCATCGGCATTGTGGTGACGGTGCTGATTGCGGTTGCAGGCGGCGCACTCGCCTTCCTCCGGTTGCGCCCGCAATTTGGCGCGCGGACACGGGTCGAGCGGACGGTCATGATGATCCTGCTGCTGGCCTCGATGGTGGCAATCCTGACCACGCTTGGCATTTTCGTCAGCCTAGTGTTCGAAACCGTGCGCTTCTTTGGAATGGTATCCCCGATCGACTTTCTGTTCGGCACAAAATGGGGACCGGACACGATGGGCAACCCCGATGCCGTCGATCCGTCGCGCTACGGCGCGATACCGCTGTTCTGGGGCACGCTTTTCATCGGCGCGATCATCGCCATGATTGTGGCGATCCCTTTGGGACTGATGAGTGCGGTTTACCTTACGCAATATGCCGATCCCAAGGTCCGCGCCTGGATCAAGCCGCTGCTTGAGCTGCTCGCGGGTGTGCCAACCGTCGTGTATGGCTATTTTGCGGCGCTCACGCTGGCTCCGATGATCCGCGATGCAGCGGTATCTATCGGCATCACCAGCGCCTCAACCGAAAGCGCGCTTGCCGCAGGGATCGTGATGGGGGTGATGATCATTCCGTTCGTGTCTTCGATGGCGGACGATTCGATGGCGGCCGTACCCGGAGCCATGCGTGATGGCAGTCTTGCCATGGGCGCGACCAAGTCGGAGACAATCCGCCGCGTGCTGTTTCCCGCCGCGCTTCCGGGCATCGTTGCTGGGATCATGTTGGCCGTGAGCCGTGCGATCGGCGAGACGATGATCGTGGTCATGGCCGCATCGCCAGCAGCCAACCTTACCGCTAACCCGCTTGAGCCGATGTCGACCGTGACGGTCCAGATCGTCAAACTTCTGACCGGTGAGCAAAGTACGGATCACCCCGCTACGTTGAGCGCCTATGCTCTTGGTTTTGTGCTGTTCATGGTGACACTGGCGCTCAATTTCATCGCCTTGCGTGTCGTCAAACGTTTCCGGGAGGCTTACGAGTGAGCAGTTCCGCCCTTCCCAATACCACAGGCACCCAAGCATCATCGCTCGGCCCCACGCGAACCTCCACCTTTGAAAGGCGGCTCGCAAAGCGTTACCGCGCCGAGCGCAATTTCCGTCTTATCGGGATGAGCGCCGTGATTTTCTCGGTCGCCGTGCTGGTGTTCTTGCTAGGCAATATGCTGATCAATGGCATCTCAGGGTTCCAGCGGGCCGAGCTTGCCGTCACCATCGACTTTGCCGAAAGTGGCGTGACCGGCGATGCCGTGTCCTTGACCGCGCCCAGCGCGATGCAAACGCTCGAGATGCAGGGTCTGCCCGATGTTGTGACGTTCTTCGCCGAAGCGCAGTTGGGTGCCGACGCCGCCGCAGAAATCTCGCCAGAGGCTTGGCGCGACCTCGCTAATGCGCTCGCCGAAGACCCGGATCTGGTTTCGCGCAGTAAGACGTTCCACCTCGCAACAAGTTCGGCGCTCGCGGCCGGACTTCAGGGCGAAGGCGCACCCGAAACACAAGTTCTGGCGCAGCGCCTTGCCCAAGACGGGAAACTGTCGCGCAATTGGGACTGGGGATTTCTTGCGCGATCGGATGCCACGAACCCGCGATCCGTCGGCATTTGGGGCGCTCTGAAGGGTACGATGCTGACCATGCTGGTGACGCTGGTGCTCGCCTTCCCAATCGGGGTGCTTTCGGCGCTCTATCTTGAAGAATATGCGCCTCGTAACCGGTGGACTGACGTGATCGAGGTATCGATCAGTAATCTGGCGGCCGTGCCCTCGATTATCTTCGGGTTGTTGGGCCTCGCGGTATTCCTTGCCCTCTTTCCCAATCTGCGTTCTGCACCGTTGATCGGGGGGATGACGCTGGCGCTGATGACCATGCCGGTCATCGTGATTTCGGGGCGAAATGCGATCAAGGCCGTCCCGCCTTCAATCCGCGACGGCGCGCTCGCTATCGGAGCCTCGCCGATACAGGTGGTGTTCCACCACGTCCTGCCGCTGGCTTTGCCGGGTATGTTGACCGGCACCATTATCGGGATGGCCCGCGCCTTGGGCGAAACCGCGCCGCTGCTGCTGATCGGCATGCGCATTTTCGTGGCCACGCCGCCCGACGGTTTCACCTCCCCTGCCACTGTGCTGCCGATGCAGATTTTCTTGTGGTCTGATGAAATTGATCGTGGCTTCGTCGAACGCACAAGTGCCGCCATCATCGTTCTGCTGGTCTTCCTGCTCGCCATGAACGGTCTCGCCATTTACCTCCGGAACAAGTTTGAGAAACGCTGGTGACTGTGATCCATCCCAATATGACCGACGAAGGCGCCAAGATCCGCGCGCGGGACGTTTGTGTCTACTACGGCGACAAAAAGGCGATTGACGAGGTGTCGATCGACATCTCGCCCAATTACGTCACGGCGTTCATCGGCCCTTCGGGTTGCGGTAAGTCAACGTTCCTGCGGTGCTTCAATCGCATGAATGATACCATTGGGGCCGCCAAGGTGACGGGTCTGATCGAACTCGATGGTGAGGACATCCACGCCAGTCAGATGGATGTCGTGCAGCTGCGCGCCCGTGTTGGTATGGTGTTCCAGAAGCCCAACCCCTTTCCCAAGTCGATTTACGAAAACATCGCCTATGGGCCGAAGATCCACGGGCTAGCGGAAAAGAAGGCCGATCTTGACATCGTGGTCGAACGTTCACTGACCCGCGCCGGCCTGTGGGACGAGGTCAAGGATCGGCTCGACGATTCGGGCACCGCTCTCTCTGGTGGTCAGCAGCAGCGGCTTTGCATTGCGCGCGCCATCGCGGTAGACCCAGAAGTTATCCTGATGGACGAACCCGCCAGCGCGCTCGATCCCATCGCAACTGCCAAGATCGAGGAATTGATTGATGACCTTTCAGGTCGCTACGCCATCGTGATCGTGACCCATTCGATGCAGCAGGCTGCACGTGTCAGCCAGCGCACCGCGTTCTTCCACCTCGGCAAGATGGTCGAATATGGCCCCACTTCGGAGATCTTCACCAATCCCATCGAGGAACGGACGAAGGATTATATCACCGGAAGGTACGGTTGATGGCTGAGCATACCGTCAAAGCCTTTGATGAGGACATTACCCGGCTGCGCGGTCTGATTGCGGAGATGGGCGGCTTAGCTGAAGTCGCAATTGCCGAATCGCTTGATGCCATGGTGCGCGGTGACGTGGCGCTGGCCGATAAGGTGGTTGCGCGTGACAAGCGTATGGACGCGCTTGAAATGGAGGTCGACAAGCTTGCGGTGCGGATCATCGCCTTGCGTGCGCCAATGGCCGATGACCTGCGCGAAGTGATTGCCGCGCTCAAGATCGCTGGCGTTTTGGAGCGTATCGGCGACTATTCCAAGAACATCGCCAAGCGCGTGGGCATGATCGAAGGCCGCGCCCGGTTTGAACCGCTCACGCTCCTGCCGACAATGGGCGAGCTGGCGGGCGAGATGGTGCACGATGTGTTGACCGCCTACGCCGCGCGCGATCCCGATCTCGCCCGTGAAGTGATTGCGACCGATTCCAAGGTCGATGCCTTTTATAACAGCATTTTCCGCAATCTCGTCAGTCACATGGTTGAAAACCCTTCGACCATTTCAAGCGCGGCGCAATTGCTGTTCGTGGCCCGCAATATCGAGCGGATCGGCGATCATGCCACCAACGTTGCGGAGATGGTGCACTTCGCCGCGACAGGGGTCTATCCGCCCGAGGGCGACCGGTAGACGCATTCCGCAGCGGCTCTTTGTCAGGCAGCGGATGAAAACCGTTTCTGTTTCATCAAATTGTCGCTCAAGTGACACATAGGCTCTGGCACCGCCCGTATCTACGGGCTTGAGGAGGCATCTTGCGCATGTCCGCTGCCAAATTGTTGCTGGTCGAAGACGATCCCGCCCTGTCAGAACTGCTCGAATATCGCTTTCAGAACGAGGGTTATGCCGTGCGTTGCACCGGCGACGGGGACGAGGCGTTGGTTCTGGCCGCTGAGGAAGTGCCCGATCTCATCATCCTCGACTGGATGATCGAGGGTACGAGCGGGATCGAGGTTTGCCGCCGTTTGCGTCGCGACAAGGAAACTGCGCACGTTCCGATCATCATGCTGACCGCGCGCGAGGCCGAGGATGATCGGGTGCGCGGGTTGGAAACGGGGGCGGATGATTACCTGACGAAGCCTTTTTCTCCGCGCGAGCTGTTGGCGCGTGTTGCTGCCGTAATGCGCCGTATCCGTCCGGCGCTGGCAGGGGAAACCATTGAAGTTGGCGATTTGAAACTCGATCCGGTGGCGCACAAGGTTCAGCGCCGGGGCCGCGCGCTCCAGCTTGGGCCAACGGAATATCGCCTTCTGAAATTCTTCATGGAAAGCCCTGGCCGAGTGTTCAGCCGCGGCCAGTTGCTCGATGGCGTATGGGGAACGGGCTCCGATATCGAGCTACGCACCGTCGACGTTCACATCCGCCGCCTGCGCAAGGCGATTGGAGTGGAAAGCGCGAAGGATCCGATCCGCACGGTCCGTTCAGCGGGGTATGCTCTCGAGGCCAATTAACGGCATACGCCCGCCCAGCGATCATCCTGGTCAAGATGGAAATGATCGGCATGGGCGGCGTTGTAATCGGGTGAAAGGACGGTGGCGAAGCTGTCGCATGCGCCTTGGCGGACCTGACGCAGAAAGGCGGCTTCCTCGCCGCTTCCGTCCCAATCCCCAAGTACGCTGAGCCGCCGTCCGTCTTCCAACACGAAGGCAGCGATGTCGATCGCGTTAGCGGTGGCATGCTCGCTCCACGCGCCGTCTGCCTCGCCATACATTCGGCGGCACGAATAGGCGCCGAGATGCTCGATCCGGGCTATCTCGCTTCCAAGGATGCTGCGTGCCGCCGGTGCAACACTTTCACGCCGCCACAATTCGAGGGCGGCGGCAACCGGGCAAGTTACCGCCGGGGTATCGGGCGCCAGTGGATAATCGCCGAGCCGGGTTCGGTCAGGCCGGGCGCACTCCCCCTCCCCGGTCGCAGGAAGCGCGGTGAAGGCGACGCCGCTGCGGGCGAGCACCGCGCGGCACTCCGTCACATCGCTGCGCAAGGCGATCAATTTTGTGCGCGTCGCCCAGCCCGGCGGATCGCGCAGATCAAGCGGCGCCAAGGGATTGTGCTGTGGGTGCTCTTGCAGCCACTGCCAACCGGCAATCGCCCCGATCAGCAGGACAAGCAGCACCATCGCCCGGCGCGCCGCGGCATAGTGAGGATTGGACCGGCCCTTCTGATGTGGTCGGTTGTAGCGGTTCATGCTGTAATCCTAGTGAAAATCGCGGGACTTGGGCAATATCCGATGGTCGCGCGGATGTCCGGTGACATTGGGGACAGGCGCAAGTCCGCCCGCCAGATCATGCGGTGCTGGAGGGCGCCGCCCGGAAAGCGGTGCGTTGACATGGTCCGCGCGCGCAAGCGGGGCTTCAAGCAAATCGTCCGAGAGCGCATGAAGACGCTGTGTTGCATCGGTCATGGACTGGGCAATCACATGGATTACCTCGTCGTCATATTCCACCCGTCCACGCACTTCCATCAGGCGGGCGCCCATCACCACTTTGCGGTTCTTTTCCTTGAGATCGGGCCAGATCACGAGGTTGATGACGCCTGTCTCATCTTCCAGCGTGATGAAGGTGACGCCCTTGGCACTGCCCGGTCGCTGGCGGATCAGCACCACACCGGCAACCTGCACCATGCTGCGGAACTTGCGATGGCGCAGATCCGCAGCGCGCACAAAGCCGCGCGCGGCCAGATCGGCCCGTAGGAAGGCCATCGGGTGCGCTTTCAGGCTCAGACGGGTGGTCTGGTAATCGGCGACCACTTCTTCGGACAGGGGCATGGCAGGCAGGCCGATGCGCGCGCGCTCTGCTCCCTCCTCGCGGATTCCGGCGGCGCGGAACAGCGGCAGATCGGGCGCGGCGACAAGGCTGCGCGCATCCCACAAGGCTTGGCGGCGGGTGAGACTGAGCGAGGTGAAGGCATCGGCGCTGGCAAGCCGCTCGATATGCGCGGGGCTGAGGCCGGCACGGGCACGAAGGTCGGGAATGTTACGGTAAGCCCCGCCCGCCTCACGCACGCTGACGAGTGTGGCGGCGACGTGTTCGGGAAGCCCGTCGATCTGCCTGAGGCCGAGCCGCAGGGCGTGGCCTTCGCCATCACTCTCAAGCGTGCAGTCCCAGCCTGAATGGTTCACATCCACCGGCAAAACCTTGACCCCATGCTCCGCCGCATCGCGCACGATCTGCGCAGGTGCGTAGAAGCCCATCGGCTGCGAATTGAGCAGCCCGCAGGCAAAGGCCGCCGGGTAATGGCACTTGAGCCAGCTCGACACGTAAACCAGCTGCGCAAAGCTGGCGGCGTGGCTTTCGGGAAAGCCATATTCGCCAAAGCCCCGGATCTGGTTGAAGCACCGCTGGGCAAAGTCGCGATCATATCCGCGCGCGACCATGCGTTCGACCATCATGTCCTGAAGCTCGTCGACCATCCCGCGGCTGCGGAAGGTCGCCATCGCTTTCCTCAGGCGGTTGGCTTCAAGACTGGAGAACTTCGCCGCATCCAGCGCGATCTTCATCGCCTGTTCCTGAAAAATCGGCACACCCAATGTCCGCCCGAGGATGCTGGTCAATTCATCCGGGGGGCCGTGTTGGGGTGCAGGCGCGGGAATTTGCACAGGCTCAGCCCCTCGGCGACGCTTGAGATAGGGATGCACCATATCGCCCTGAATCGGGCCGGGCCGAACAATTGCGACCTGAATCACGAGATCGTAGAATTCGCGCGGGCGCAGGCGCGGCAGCATATTCATCTGCGCCCGGCTTTCCACCTGGAAAACCCCCAGCGAATCGCCTTTGCGAAGCATGGCGTAGGTCTCCGGGTCTTCGCGCGGGACGGTGGCCAGCGTCAGGGCGCGGCCATGATGCACGCCCAGCAGATCAAGGCACTTGCGGATGCAGGTCAGCATCCCCAGCGCCAGCACATCGACTTTGAGGATACCCAAGGCCTCAATGTCGTCCTTGTCCCACTCAATAAAGGAACGGTCGGGCATTGCGCCATTGCCGATCGGGACGGTCTCGGTCAGCGCGCTTTCGGTCAGGATGAAGCCGCCTACATGCTGGCTCAGATGGCGTGGCATTCCAATCATCTGTTCGGTGAGTTTGAGAACGCGCCTGAGGTGCGGATCGGTCACGTCGAGCCCGGTTTCAGCGGCGTGTTTCTCGCTGATCTCGCGTCCCCATCCGCCCCATACGGTGCGTGCGAGCGCGCTGGTCACGTCTTCCGATAGCCCCATTGCCTTGCCCACTTCGCGAATCGCCATGCGTGGACGATAATGGATCACGGTGGCGCATAGGCCGGCGCGGTGGCGGCCATATCTGCGATAGATATACTGGATCACCTCCTCGCGCCGCTCGTGCTCGAAATCGACATCGATATCGGGCGGCTCTTTCCGCTCTTCGGAGATGAAGCGGTCGAACAGCAGCTGGTGTTTGGCGGGATCGACGGATGTGATGCCGAGCACGTAACACACGGCAGAGTTCGCGGCGCTGCCCCGCCCCTGACACAGGATCGGCGGATCGCACCCGCGGGCGAAATCGACGATGTCCTTGATGGTGAGAAAGTAGCGCGCAAGATCGAGCTTCGCGATCAAAGCCAGTTCGCGGATCAGCGTGGCACGAACGGTTTCGGGCAGGCCTACGCCCGAATCATTGGCAGGATAGCGGCGCTCAGCCCCTGCCCAGACTTCGGCTTCGAGGAATTGCTGCGGGGTCTGGCCGTCGGGATAAATCTCCTCAGGGTATTCATAACGCAATTCGTCGAGGCTGAACTGGCACCTGTCTGCCACCTCGCGCGCGGCGCGGATCGCGTGAGGCCAGCGGGCGAAGAGGCGCTGCATCTGCTCTGGAGACTTGAGGTGCCGCTCGGCATTGGGATGCAGCAGATGACCTGCTGCTGCCACAGGTGTCTTGTGCCGGATCGCGGTCATCACGTCCTGCAGCGCACGGCGTTCTGGGGCATGGTAGTGGACGTCGTTTGTCGCCAGCAGGCTGAGCCCGTGCCTGTGCGCAAGGCTGTCAAGATGCGCGATCCGAGCGATGTCGTCGCCGCGGTAAAGATAACTGGCGGCGATATAGCCCAAGGTCGGCAACTGATGGGTAAGATGCGGCAGAAGGTCGGGAAACGGCATCTTCCTTTCGTCATCCCGGCGAAGGTCGGAATCGCTTTGGGCAAGCAGTCCTGGATCAAGCCCGGGACGACGGAAGGGGACAACGTTGCTCTCAACCGCGATCACGAACTGCGTCCCAAGATCATCGGGCGGGAGCAGGATCAGTTGAATGTCCCCCTCACCTTCTTTGGCAGCGTGGTCCGCCAGCATCGCCAGTGTGATCTGACACACACCTTTGTCCTGCCACCCGCCATCGGGCGTCTGCATCCGGCCTGCGCTGATAAGGCGGCACAGGCGGCCATAGGCGGCGCGGGTTTCGGGGTAGGCAAGAAAAGCGACACCCTCGACGGTCTCGATCCGGCAGCCGATCACAGGGCGCAACTTCAATGTCTTGGCCTCGGTATGCAACCGCACCACGCCCGCCATCGAATTCACATCGGCAATCCCCAGCGCGTCATAACCTTGGGAATGGGCGGCCAACACCAGATCGACCGCATCCGACGCCCCGCGCAAAAAGCTGAAGCAGCTTGCCACCCCCAGCTCGACAAAAGGCGCACGCAGCGGATGGGCGATCCGTGAGGGATCAACCTGCAACGTGCGCTTGTCTGGAGTTAGCGGGGCGTCGGGCATCAGACCCCGATTTGCGCAACCCGCGCCTGCACGGCAGCCAGATCGGCGGCGAACAGCGCGGCCTGCTGCGCTTGCGCCTCACCGTCGAGCCGGAGCAGGTAGGAGGGGTGCACCGTCACCCACAGTTCGGCCCCGTCATCGAGCATGATCGGCGCGCCGCGCGCCTTGGACACGCTGACCGTGCGGCCCAGCATTCCGCGCGCCGCACTTGCCCCCAGCGCCAGCACGATGCGAGGCTGCACGATCGCGCGCTCGGCCTCTAGCCACCAGCGGCAGGTGTCGATCTCCTTGGCGACGGGCGACTGGTGCAGGCGATGCTTACCCTTCCAGACGAACTTGAAATGCTTGACCGCATTGGTGACGTAAGCTGCGCTCCGGTCGATCCCGGCGCGGGTCAGGTGCTGATCGAGCAATTGCCCCGCCGGACCAACAAACACGCGCCCGGCCAGATCCTCCTGATCGCCGGGCTGTTCGCCGACGATCATCAAAGCGGCCTGCGACGGCCCCTCCCCCGCCACCGCGCGGGTGCCGCAATCGGCGATTGCACAGTCGCGGCAAGCCGCAGCCCCTTGTGCAACCTGGGCCAGTGTCGCAGGGCGAACGCGTTCCTCGCGCTCCCCTGCCGCCACCATCGCCGCCTCACGCGCCTGTGCGCCTGCGATCAGCTGCGGGATCAGCGCGGCCTCGGGCAGGTTCTTCCAGTATTTTTTCGGCATCTCGGACAGCATCGCGCCCACTTTCAGCCGCGCCGGATTGAAGATCGAGGCATAGTATGACCGCCACAGATCCTCGACCGGATCGTCTCCCGGGGCATCCTCACGGCGCGCTGGCGGGCCCTCATGCATCACTTGCCCGTCCCAGTGGATGGTCCCGCGCGGGGTCAGGATCGACCAGCGCATGTTGGCAAAACGACGCATGAAGAACGCCGCTTCGGTGCGGACAATGTGGTGATCGGGTTCGAACCATGCGACGAAATGCGGCGTGCCGTCCTCGACTGCCACCTCGCGGAAGCGGACAAAGGCATGCATCTTGTGCGCATCACGGCGCACCGATTTGGCCAGCTCCTCGATCCGGCGCACCTGAATGTTGGCCTTGTCCTCCATCAGCCGAGGGTTGCGCTGAAGCTGCCACAACACCTCATACAGCAAGCCGAACCGCGCCGGATCGGTGTGCAGCGCGGCACGGCGGGCAGCCGTAAGGAATGCTTTGCTGGCGCGCACCGGGGGTGCATCAGCAGGCGGAGCAGGCAGGCGCTTGTCGCTGCGAGACGGCCCTTCGGCAGCAAACAGATCGCCTGTCCCGCCCGGCTCGATCCATGAAACGCGGTCAGGCGGAACATCGCACTGGATCAACCCCCGCGCACGTTCACGCCAGAATGCGAAATCATCAGGCGCGGGAAGGCGCACGGCATAATGCGCGCCAAGGCTCACGTTCTGCATCACCCGCATCAAAACAGCTCCAGCTGTTCCGACTTGGGCGCAAGCAGACGGCGCAGGTCGGCGCGGTCGGTCAACAAGGTCGGGCGCCAGTCGAGCGTGCAGATGAAAGGCCGCACCTTCGCGATCGAGGCGGTAAGGCGCGCCACATCATCCAACCGCAGCGTCCGGTGCCGCCGCGCTGCAAGAATGCGGCCCACCGCCGTGGTCCCCAGTCCCGGCACCCGCAGCAATTGTTCTTTCGCCGCGCGGTTCACATCGACCGGGAAGCTTTCGCGGAACTTCAGCGCCCAGGCCAGTTTCGGATCTATGTCGAGCGGCAGATTGCCATCCGCCTCGGTCGCGTCCGCGACTTCGCCGGGGGCAAAGCCATAGAAGCGCATCAGCCAGTCGGACTGATACAAGCGGTGTTCGCGCAGCAGCGGCGGGCGCTTCAAGGGCAGCACCGCTGAAGCATCGGGGATGGGCGAAAACGCGCTGTAATAGACACGCCTGAGCCCGAAGCTGCCGTAAAGCCTGCTCGCCTTGCCAATAATTGCGGTATCATTGGCATCATCCGCGCCGACGATCATCTGGGTCGATTGACCTGCGGGTGCAAACCGGGGCGCATGTCGAAACCGCTTGCGCTCGTCCTTGGCCTCGATGATCCGCATCTTGGTACGCCCCATCGCGCCTTCGATCTGGCTTTCATCTTTATCGGGCGCGAGCCGGTTGAGGCCGGCGCGGGTCGGCAGTTCGACATTGATCGAGACCCGGTCGGCATAAAGACCGGCCTCATGTATGATCTCGGCATCGGCTTCGGGAATGGTCTTGAGGTGGATATAGCCGCGAAAATCATGCTCTTCGCGCAGGATCCGCGCAACCTCGACCAGCTGCTCCATCGTGTGATTGGCGCTTTTCACGATACCTGAGGACAGGAACAGCCCCTCGATATAATTGCGGCGGTAGAAATTGAGCGTGAGGTCGACCACCTCCTGCGGCGTAAACCGCGCCCGCGCCACGTTCGAGCTTTTGCGGTTGATGCAGTAGTGGCAATCGAAAATGCAGTGATTGGTCAGCAGGATCTTGAGCAGCGAGATGCAGCGGCCATCGGGAGCATAGGCATGGCAAATGCCCATCCCCTCGGTCGAACCGACACCTTTGCCGCCCACCGAATTCTTCTTGGCCGTCCCCGATGACGCGCATGACGCATCATACTTCGCCGCATCGGCGAGGATTTCAAGCTTCTGTCTAAGTGTCTGCTGGGCCATGGAACGGAGGAACACCTTTCAGCGTTCCTTATATGTTCTGACAACCGCAATGCCAAATGCAAAGCTTGCAAGCCGTGCTCGCGTAGGGTTAGGCGATGCGGCGCAGCCTCGGCCCGCTGTCGCGCTCGTCCTGCTGGGCGCACAAAAAGTCGATCACTGCCGGATGCATTGCGCCTTCAAAGGCGACTCCGGCGGTCGACCCTTCAACCCAGGCAATCAAGCCCAGGGGCGCGTTGATCCCGTTCACCTTCATGGTTACCCGGTCGCCCACCTCGGCAAATCCGGCCTTCGCCTTGATCTTGCAGCCGCCTTCGGAGATGTCGAGCAGATCAACAAACACCACGCGAGACCGCACAAGGCTTTTTACAGTGAGGCTCATCGGCCGCCGTTCGGACGCGCGTGAGATGGAATGTATATTCATAGCCATTGGCTTCGCACAAACCTGTAAAGGAAAGCTAAGTAAGCCGGTGAGGCAAATACGGTTAAAACCGATCAGGCACACAGCCCTTGCAGAAACCAGTCAGGCATTCCGCCGCGCCCGTCACCTGCGATTCCCTGGCGGTAGATCCAGTAACGCCGCCCGGCTTCGTCCTCGACGCGATAATAGTCGCGCAGACGCGTGGTGGAGCGTTCGCGCCACCATTCGGGCGCGATCCGCTCCGGCCCTTCCACCCGCACCACCTCACGCACGCTTCCCCGCCAGCGGAAACGCTGCGGCACGCCGTCAGGTGAGGCATAGAGCACAGCGATGGGTTCCGCCCGATCGAGCAGCTTCAACGGGCGGGCGTGGAAGGCGAGCGCACCTTGGGCCGGTGGCAGCGGCTCCATCGGCAGTTGCCAGCCTTGCGCGCGTTCGGGAATGTGGCTTGCACGCAGCACCGGGCGGGTGACGGCCTTGGCCCCCAATCGCACGGTCAGGCGGTCGATACAGGCTGCCAGCGCGGTACCGTGATGTTCGGCCGCCGCATCGAGATCGGCCTGCGCCACCTCAAGCGGCTCGCTCCAACTGGCACGCAATTGCACCGCTTCAATCCCGAACCCAGCCTCGACATCGTCAAGCCGTGCGGCGAACAGACGGGTGATGTGGCTGGCCTCGCGAGTGGCGGCGGCGAGTTCGATGCGGCGTTGTAACACCTCGCCGTCGACCCGCCACAGCGCCAGTTCAAGCCGCCGCGCGCCTTCGCCGCGTGCCTCGAGCGTGCGCACCATATCGGCGGCAAGGTCTTCCACCACCCGGTCAAGCAAATCCCGGTGGCGCAACGGCTCCATCAAGCGACGCTGCACCATCGGCATCATCTGCGCGATCACCGGCAGCAATGGCTCGGGCACACGGCCGAGCAATTGATCGAGCCGCAGCAGCGGATTGGCAGCGGGTGAGCGATGGTTCCGAAATCGGCGGCGCAGCGAATCGCGAGCGGCGGCCTCCGCAGCAGGATCATCGCCCGCACCGCTGACCCCTGCCAGCTCGCCCAGACGCTTGATCCCCAGACGCCGCAGCACGGTGAGCACATCATCGTCGAGCCGGAGCGCGGCCACCGGCAGATCGCCCAGCATCCGCAGCGGATCATCGCCCGGAGCAAGGATCGCCCCCGGTCTTGCAGGGTGAGACCCAAAATGCGCGAGCGCCCAAGCCGCGCCCGCCGTTGGCGCGAGCGCCGCGCGTGCGGTCAGCCCGCGCTGGGTAAAGGCCCGCGCAACATCGCCCAGCAGCGCCTCTTCGCCGCCATACAGGTGAGCGACGCCGGTGACATCGATCAGCAGACCATCCGGTGGATCAAGCGCGCTCCACGGCCCCCAACGCTGTGCCCATAGGGCAAGTTTTTCCAGGCTTGCCAGATCGCCCGCCGGATCGCCCGGCACGGCGGTAAGTTCGGGACAGAGCGCCCGCGCATCCGCCAGCAGCATCCCGGCCCGCGCACCCGCAGCCAATCCCGCATCATTGGCAGCAGTGATCCGCGGTCCGTGCGCGGTGTCGGCGATCAGCGCGGTCGGCGCGGTCGTTTCGGGCGCATCAGGCGCGTGCGCGCGCTGCCAGCGATCGACCGACAGTCGGGCGAGCCAGACGGACAGGATCCGGCGCGACGGCGAAGTCGGTGTCGGACTCGCAGGCATTTGGCTGGGTGCGGAGGCGTAGGGTTTCGGTATCATCGCTCAATATCCATTCGCCCGGCGCATGGGCACGCGCACGAAACAATTCGGCGTGCCATCTGGCGGTGCCGGGGGCGGCCGCATTCCAGCGCGGCGGCAAAGACGGGGCAGCGCGTGCCTGCCAGCGCATCCGGGCCGAAGAAAGATCAGGCTGGGCATCAAGCCGTACCAGCCACAGCCGCACCCCGTGACGTTCCGCCATAAGGCTGAGACGGCGTGAGGCGGTGAAGGACAGCGCGCGCGGATTGCCCGCGATCTCCCCGATCACGCAGGCAAGATCACGGCACTTGAGCCCCTCCTCCAACGCGAACAGCGCGTCTTCGGGCGTGGCGGCGGCGACATGGATCACCCGGTGACGCCATTCAGGCGGCAGGCCGGCAAGGCAGGGCCGTCCCCCCAATTGCATGGCTTTGCGATCCTGTACCCACAGCAACTGCCGGATATCCTGCGCCGCACCCGCGTCCGATGACGAGTTCAAGGCGTCACGCGCCAGCGCCAGCGCCAGCCCCGCCCCGCTCGCCTCTCCTGCCGGAGCGAAGATTTCCGAATGAAACGGCTGCGCAGGCAGGCCCGGTCGCCAACGCGGTTCAGCAAGGTGTGCAGGCAGAACACGGGCGGGTGACGGTTTGGATGACATGAAGGAACGACTCATTTGTTCGCATTATGTTCCAACTCTGGCCCTTTGGCAATCACGCCGCCGGGACAGAAAAAGGGCGCCCGCTTCCGGGCGCCCCTTTGTATGTCCATAAAAGCAATCGATCAGGATTTGGGATTATCGATCGGAATGATCGTCTCGTCACCCAGAACATCATCGACCACTTCCACGATCCCGCGACCCAGATGGCTGCGACCGCGTCCGTATAGCGTGTAGATCGCCACGCCGATCAGGGTCCACACCGGCAGAACGATCATCGCTTCCGTCGGCAGATTGACGAAGAGGAACAGACAGCCCGCAATCGCCGCGGGAGCGATGATCATCAGGCCAGCGACCCTGAAGGGACGTTTCACATCGGGCCGCGTCCGGCGCAGCACCATCACCGCCAAGGCCACCAGCGCAAAGGCGTAAAGCGTGCCGGCATTGGCGATATCGGCCAGCTTTCCGACTGGCAGAAACGCCGCAGCCACCGCCACAACCACACCGGTCATCGCTGTTACAACGTGGGGCGTCTGCCACTTGGGGTGCACCGTGCTCAGGACTTCGGGAAGCAACCCATCACGGCTCATCACGAAGAAGATACGGGTCTGGGCATAGAGCAACACCAGAATGACCGAAGGAAGCGCAATGAAGGCGGCATAACCCAGAGCGTTGCCGATGCTCGAATACCCGATCTGGCGCAGCACGTGGGCCAGTGCTTCATCCGAACACACCAACGCTGCCGAGTAGGCCGGCATGGCGCACTGGCGGGCGAGTTCTTCTGACCCTGCCGGGAACGGCACGCCGTCCGGCCCCATGATGGGCTGCCCCCCGATAGTCCCGATCGCACCGGCTGCCACCAGAATGTAGAATACCGTGCAGAACAAGAGCGATCCGACCAGACCGATCGGCACGTTGCGCTGCGGGTTCTTGGTTTCTTCCGCCGCAGTCGAAACCGCATCGAAGCCCACATAGGCAAAGAAGATCGTCGCCGCAGCGCCGACCGCGCCGACTCCCGTGCCCCAGCCGCCGAACACATTAGCAGGCAAGAACGGGTTGAAATTCGCGGAATCGATTTCAGGCAAGGTCAGCACGATGAAAACCGTCAGCGCGGTCACCTTGATGACAACCAGCACCGCATTGACCTTGGCGCTTTCACTCGTACCGATCATCAGCAGCCACGTAACAAGCAATGCGATCACCAGCGCCGGCAGATTGATGACACCGCCTTCAACCCCGCCGAATGCCAAAGGTCCACCCGAAAGCGCCGCAGGAAGGGCTATGCCGAAAGTCTCGTTAAGGATGGTGCCGACGAAATAACCCGACCAGCCCACCGACACCGCGCTCGCCGCGATGGCGTATTCGAGCACCAGCGCCCAGCCCACTGTCCAGGCCAGGAATTCCCCCATCGTGGCGTAGGTATAGGTATAGGCCGATCCCGAGACCGGAATGGTCGAGGAAATCTCGGCATAACAAAGCGCGGCGACGATGCAGATCAATCCGGCAATCGCGAAAGCCAGCATCAGCCCCGGCCCGGCTTTTTGAGCCCCGGCCGACGTCAGCACGAAAATCCCGGTGCCGATGATGCAGCCAATGCCAAACAGCATCAGCTGAATCGCACCGAGCGAACGCTTGAGTGATTTCTTTTCCGCCGCTGCGAGGATCGCGTCGAGCGGCTTTACCCTGTCTAGAAACATCTGGAATAGGTCTCCCCTTGATCGCAGGCAGATCCCCTGCGCGACCGTCAGGCTGTAACGCTAGCGCAACACGCTCGCAAAACAAGCGCCAAAGCGCAGGCTTTCCCCCGACGCGCGCACCCGCTAGGGCTGACAACCATGTCTACAACCTTTCAGCTCGACACCAGCACCAGCCGTGCCAACCCCACCCCGCAGCCCATGCGGCGCCTGACGGTTCCAGGCATCCGCGCGCGCAAGACAGACGGCGTGACGGCGCAACCTCTGGTGATGCTGACCGCCTATACCGCGCGTCAGGCCCAGATCCTCGATAGCCACTGCGATCTGCTGCTGGTGGGAGATTCCCTCGGACAGGTGATCTATGGATTGCCCTCGACCGTGCCTGTGACATTGGAGATGATGGCCAATCACGGTGCGGCCGTGGTGCGCGGGTCATATCACTCGGTCGTGGTGGTCGACATGCCTTTCGGCTCGTACGAGGCTTCGCCCGAGCAGGCGTTTGAAAGCGCGGCGTTTCTGATGAAGCAGACGGGCGCTGCGGCCATAAAGCTTGAAGGTGGAGCGGCCATGGCCCCGACTGTTGCCTTCCTCAATAGCCGAGGGATTCCTGTAATGGGCCATGTTGGCCTTACCCCGCAGGCCGTGAACGTGCTCGGCGGATATGGCGCGCGCGGGCGATCGGATGCTGAAGCGGAAAAGATCGTCTCCGATGCAAAGGCCCTGGATGAAGCCGGTGCCTTTGCCATTGTCATCGAAGGCGTCGTCGAACCCATCGCAATCGCGGCAACCGTCGCTGTAAGCTGCCCAACCATCGGCATCGGCGCATCGGCGCAATGTGACGGACAGGTGCTGGTGACTGACGATATGCTCGGCATGTTCGAGCGCGTGCCGCGATTTGTGAAGCGGTACGAAGATATCGCAGGCGTAATCGACCGCACTGTGGCCCGTTATGCCCAGGAAGTGCGCGATCGCAGTTTCCCAGGCGCCGAACAGACGTACCAACCCAAGGCCTAAGCTTGGGCAGTCTTTGCAAGCCGCACTGCAAGAGGCGCGGCCAGTACCAGCTGCGCCAAGTGATAGAGCAGCAATGGCGCGATTACGAACCCGGCGCTGGCCGGTGGAAACAGGATAGCGGCCAGCGGCGCGCCGATGACGACGCTTTTCTGCGATCCGACAAACAGGAAAGCGATCCGGTCAGCACGCGGCAGGCCAAGCAGTCCTGCACTCACCCAAGCCCCTGCCAGCGCCAATCCCAGCATCGCCAGCACTAAGACTATCAGCGCCGCCCAATCGCCCAGCGCAAACATCGTGCCCAAACCTTGCTCGACCGCGCCGGAGAAGGCGACATAGACCGCGATTCCGATCACGGCCCGATCAAGCCAGGCGATCCGCGCACGATGGGCCGCGATCTGCTCGATCACTCGGCCTTGCACAATCTGCCCGATCACGAACGGCAGCACCAGAATAACGGCAATGCGGACGACCGCCTCGCTGCCGATCTCACCCGCCCCGCCCCCGCCCAACAGCGCGAACAGCGGCGCGCTCACGAATACGCCGATGATGTTGATGAGAGCCGCGCCGATGACGGCTAGACCCACGTTGCCCTCCGCCAGGCTGGTGTAGCTGGTGGAAGATTGCACGGTCGATGGCAGACAGCCGAGATAGACAAAGCCCAAGGCCACGACCGGCGGCAGAACGTTCTGCGCAAGGTGCGCAAAGCCAAGCCCGCCGATCGCCATTGCGCCAAAAACGAATAGCAGCAGCGGCCCGAAATAACGCCAGTTGGCAAGGCCCCGCGCAATCTCGGACCGGCGGATTCGCATGCCATTCACCAGGAATAATAGAAAGATACCGGCACTGGAGACCATGGCTGCAGCGGCACGCGCACCTCCCGTCGCAGGCAGCACAAGCGCAAGACCCGCAGAAAGCGCCAGCACGGCGATCATGGGATCGGTCAGAAATGGCGGGCGAGAAGCAGGCTTGAGCATCAGGCACGCGCCCTGCCCTGCTGCATCACGCTTGTCGAGCGGCAGCGCGCCTATCGTTGGGAAAGCGAGCGGGGCCGCATCTCTGCCAGCAAGGTGGCAAAGCGGCGTTCCTCGTCATCTTGCCCCATCGCCCGCGCTGCGCGCAATCGCAGACCAAGCAGCGCTGGATCATGCCCTGCGCCCATCGCTATCGCATGATCGAGCAGAGGCCCCACACGCGCCCACTGACCGCTTTGCCCTAAATGCTCCGCCAAGGCGATTACGGCGCTTGCATTATCGGGCTCGTTCGCCGCATGCCGCGCCAGCAGCAGGTCGACGGCCGCAAGCTCGCCAGAATTCGTGTAAGCGAGAACGACCTTGCGCGTGAGCGGCCAGGGTCGCTTGACCCGTGCCGTCATCGCATAGGCGGACAGGGCAGCTTGCAGATCACCCGCGCCCAGTGCTGCATCGCCTGCCAGTGCCGAAACGTCAGCTGACGCCGGAAAACGCGCCGTCAGCACCCTGGCGTCTGCCCTTGCCTTGATCCAATCGCCGGCCAGCCCTGCGGCACGAATAGTCATTGTCGGCGACGGCAGGCCTTCACGCAGGGAAAGCACCACCGCGGAATTGCCTGCGCCTTGCATCGCTTTTTCCAATAATGGCGCCGCGCCTGCCCGGTCGCCGCGCTGTTCATGTGCCCGCGCCACCAACATCACCAGATAAGGCGTGGCTTCGGGACGTTTTGCGTCCCGGCCAAAACGGGCGGCAAGTTCATCCACCCGCCCCGCATCAAACAGCGCCTTTGCAAACAGTTCACGCAGCCGCGAATTACCGGGTTGGCGCGCGGTAAGACCTTCAAGGATTGCAGCGGCGCTATCAGCATTGCCTTCGGCCAGACTGATGATCGCGTCGAGTTGGAGCGCGGCCGGTACACCGCGGTCTGTCATGCCACTGCGCGATAGCAGACTGCGCGCGAGCGCATACTCGCCGCCGCGCGCGGCCAGGACCGCTTGCAGATACGGCACACGCAGATCATCCGGTGCGATGTCACCGAGCGTACGGACTGCCGCAAGCATCGCCCCCGCTTCGCCGCCGTCGCCAAGTGTTGCGGCATATTCCGCCCAAGCATCGACGTAGAATGGATCGGCTGTCAGTGCGGCGCGGAACCACGGCAAGGCGGCCCGATGCCCATGCGCATCCCGCACCATGAGCGCCCGTAGCAACAATGCGGGCGGATGATCGGGACCCAATACCAGAGCCCGGTCAGCGGCCTCCAAGGCTGTGAGATTTTCACCGTTGCGAAGGCGCATACGGGCAATCGCAGTCCATACAGCCGGATCGTCCGGCGCCATGACGACTGCCTCATCCAGCACCCGCAGCACTTCGGCCGATTGACCTGCCACCATTGCTCGATCAGCGTCATCGAGCAGCCCAGCCAATGCCGATGGGGGCGAACCTAAGTCCGGATGCGCCCCATCGGCACCACCCGAACAACCCGCCAATGACAAAAGCAAAGCGCACAAACAGGCGGTTGCTTCATGCCTGAAGGTCATATTGCTTGAGCAGATCGTATAAGGTCGGGCGGCTGATACCGAGCAGCTTTGCGGTGCTGGAAATATTGCCTTCGCTGCGAGACAAGGCGTGGCGGATTACCCGCCGATCGGCCGCCTCGCGCGCGGATTTGAGGTTAAGTACGTCGGCGTCTTGGTTCTCGCCCATCCCCAAATCGAGATCGTCCGCGTTCACAAGCTTGCCATCGGTCATGATGACAGCGCGCTTCACACGGTTTTCCAGTTCGCGCACATTGCCCGGCCATTCGTGTGCATCGATTGCGGCCAGCGCATCGGGGGCAAAGCCGGAAACCGAAGGGTTCATTTCTGCAGCAAAGCGTTTCAGGAACGCCTTGGCAAGGAGCACAGGATCGCCATGACGCTCGGCAAGGCCCGGGATCCGTATGACGATTTCGGCAAGGCGATAGAACAGATCCTCACGGAAACCGCCTGACGTGATCATGCTTTCAAGGTCTTGATGAGTTGCGCACACGATCCGGGTGTTGACCGCGATCGCTCGGCGACCGCCCACCCGCTCGATCGTGCGTTCCTGCAGGAAGCGTAGCAGTTTGACCTGAAGGGGCAGCGGAATGTCACCCACTTCGTCCAAAAACAACGTGCCGCCATCGGCACTTTCGATCTTCCCCTCTGTGGTCTTGACCGCTCCGGTGAACGCGCCCCTTTCATGCCCGAACAATTCGCTTTCAAGCAGGCTTTCGGGGATTGCAGCACAGTTGATCGCGACAAACGGCCCTTCGGCGCGGTCGCTGGCGTCATGCAATCCCCTGGCAAGCAATTCCTTGCCTGTGCCGCTGGCACCGAGCAACATCACGGACACGCTGGTCTTTGCGACGCGCTCAATCGTCCGGGCAACCTTGACCATTTCCGGTGCGCCGGTGATCAATCGGCCAAGCACGGTCTTGTCGGCACTGCTGGAGGCGACGAGACGCCGGTTTTCCTGCTCGATGGCACGCAGATTGAATGCGCGCCGCACAATGAGTCCGAGCGCGTCAATGTCGATCGGCTTCTGGTAGAAATCGTAAGCGCCGCGTGCGATCGCACCGAGTGCGCTATCACGCGCGCCATGCCCGCTCGCAACGATCACTTTGGTGTCAGGTTTCAGCGCCATGATGGCGTCCAGCACCGCAAAACCTTCGGTCGTGCCGTCGGGATCAGGCGGCAAGCCGAGGTCGAGCGTCACCACACCCGGCACTTCGGATCGCAGCGCCGCCAGCGCGCTGTCCCGGTCGCCCGCGATCACCACCTCGAAATCGTCATAGGCCCACTTGAGCTGGGCTTGCAGGCCCGGATCGTCTTCGATCACTAGCAAAACGGGTTTCTTGTCGGCCATTACGCGACCTCCTGCGCTGTCACATCGTCATCGCTCTGCGCGCCCAGAAGATGCACGGCGTTAGCCAGGGGCAGCACCACCGAAAAGCGCGTGCCCAACCCTTCCCGGCTTTCTACGGCGATTCGCCCGCCCATCGCTTTGACCAATTCGCGGGCCTCAAAGGCGCCAATGCCGAACCCGCCGGCCTTTGACGAAATGAACGGCTTAAACAGGCCTGTGCGAACGAAGGCGGGGCTCATCCCCTTGCCTGCATCGACCACGTCGATGGCTCCGTGTAAACCTTCAGACGTCACATCAAGAAATACCGGCATCGTCGCTTCGCTGGCATCAATGGCGTTTTGGACAAGGTGGATCAAAGCTTGTTCCAGTGCTTCGCGATTGCCCATGACCTGAACCGGCACTTCGCGGGTTAGCGCCACCGGATGCACACCTTTGAAGCGGTCGGCGATACCGCGTGCCAATTCGACCAAATCGATCGAATCAAGCCCGTTGACCTGCCCCGAGCCATAACGCCCGAGCCGCGCCAAAAGCGCTGAAAGCTTGTCGGCGGAATTGCGTAAAGTCACCAGCATGTCGGCACGAAAGGCCGGGTTGTCCGCGTGCCTCTCAGCATTGGTCGCCAACAGCGACATCTGGCTTACGAGGTTCTTGATGTCGTGCATCACGAAGGCCATGCGGCGATTGAATTCGTCAAACCGGCTGGCATCCATAAGCGCCTGATGCCCGGCTTGCTCAGCCAGGTAGCTCGCAAGTTGCTGGCCGACGACGCGCAGGAGATCGAAGTCCTCCCAATCAAGCTGGCGCGGATTGCGCGGACGGGCGAGCAGGACGACACCAACCAGCCGATCAAAATGGATCAGCGGCACCAGCGCCCAGGCATCCTCGGTCTGCAAGAGCCATGGCGGGACGTGCGCAGCTTCGCCGTGGTGATCTATCCCGCAGCGCACCTCATCAAGCGCGAGCACCAGGTTGTGGTGTTCAAGCAGATTCGCCAGCACAATCGTACCGGCTCTCGCAGGCACCGTGATTGTCGGCCAGTTCCAGCGGGCCGTAAGCTCCAGGTGCGCATCTTCGCTGGGCATCAATAGCAGACCGGCGGGGCTTTCGGTGATGTCGGCAAGCGCCTTGACAGCGCGTTCCTCAAGGCTGGCGTTGCCCGCGCCACTACGCCCGATGGTGCGTGTAAACCGCAACCATTCCTGGCGGTAATCATAGCGATGCTGGAACAGGTGCTTGGTCGCGGTGACGCGTAACCAGCCGCGCAGCCGCGGCGATGGCAGCGCCAGAGCCGCGCCGATCACGGCGATCACCAAAAAAACCGACTGGCTGGCGCGTGCCATATCTCCGCCGAGCATAGCAAGCGATTTGGTTACCACCACCATGCCGACCAGGTAACCACCGATCAACAGCAGCGATAATGTGCGAAAGGTGACCGCGCGAGACGGGCTGAATTGGACACGTGGTCCGGCTGAACTCATGCCAAGGGCGAAGATTGCGGTCATGATGCCGACGAAAAGTCCGCGCAAATCACCCAGCGCGCCAGCGGGGTTGCCGATCAGAAAGGTCAGCGTCTGGAGATTGAGATCATAAGCGAAAATCCCCGCGAGCGCGATGCCCGTCCAGCGCAAGACCGGACGCAGGGCGCTTGCTGCGCCCGCATAAAGATTATGCAGCAGCAACAGCGCGCCAATGGCTACCAACATATCGATCAGAGCGCGCGCCTCTAACACGATATTGCGCACATCCGGGGAACCCGCAACGCGCATCTCGACGAACAAAACGACTGGCTGAAGCAATTGGACAAGCACCAAAGCAATTATGACCGGGCGGATCGGCTTCAGGCTGGCCGTGCGACCGTCGGCGGAAAAAAGGCAAAAGATCGCCGAAATAAGCGCAAGGTTGCGTAACATCGCTGCGATCACGACCGCGCTGTGCTGGGCGCCCAGTCCGGCGGCCAATGCGCACCAGATCGCGCTGAGCCCCGCCGCGATGATGAGCGGCATACGGTCAGGCCGGGCACGCTCTCCGTGGTGCCACATCCACAGCATCGCGCCCGCGCTCAGCACGGCGCCTGTGACCCAGGACAGAAAGCTTGCCAAATTTACGAATCCCCCGAGCCAGATCATCGCGCACCCTCTGGCCAAAGGATCACGCGCAGCGTCTGAAGCAGGATCACGAAATCAAGGAAGGGCGTGTAATTCTTGGCATAGTATAGATCATATTCGAGCTTGCAGCGGCTGTCCTCCACAGACGCCCCATAGGGAAAGTTTATCTGCGCCCACCCTGTGATACCGGGTTTCACCATGTGCCGTTCTCCGTAAAACGGGATCTCTTCTTCCAGGCTGTCAACGAAGGACGGCACTTCCGGCCGCGGTCCGACAAAGCTCATTTCCCCCTTGAGAACTGTCCACGTCTGCGGCAATTCGTCCAAACGGACCTTGCGGATAAAGTGACCCAAACGGGTGATGCGGGGGTCATTTTCCTCGGCCCACTTGGCCCCGTCCTTTTCGGCATCGGTGCGCATTGAGCGCAGCTTGATAAGCGTGAACGTCTCACCGTAGAGGCCAACGCGCTTTTGGCGGAAGAACGCCGGTCCTTTGCTATCAAGCTTCACCAGACCCGCAAACAGCACGATCAGCGGAAGTGTCAGTGCCAGCAGGATCACGCTCGCGATAATATCAAAGATCCGCTTCATCGCGCTAGAGAACATCCGCGAACTCGAAAAACCATCCGAAAAAATCAGCCAGCTGGGATTGATTGTGTCGAGATCAACCCGTCCGGTTTCACGCTCGATAAAGCTCGAGAAATCATTGACGTGGACGCCCTTGGTCTTGATCCTGAGCAAGTCCTTCAATGGCAGGGCGTTGCGCCGTTCTTGCAACGCCAGCACCACTTCGGACACGCCGAGGTTTTCGACAAAGCGCCCCAGATCGTGGATGGCGGCACGTGGAATGGCCTCTTCGACCTGCCGCTGATCTTCGCTCATGGCGATGTAGGCGACGATCACAAAGCCCGTTTCGGGCTTCTCACCCAGCTCACGCAGCCGCTGGGCCCGGTCGCCTGCGCCCAGCACCATCACCCGGCGGCGGAATGCAGATGAACCCAGAAAAGAATTGAGCAGCAGCCGGTCTGCTACAAGCACCACGATAGCGAAGCCCATGGTGTAGAGCAAAGTCGAGCGCCAGAACATGTCGCTTGGAAACAGAAAATCGACCACGGCCAAGGCGATGATGCCAAGGCTGATTGCCACGAGTATCCGCGCGCCGGCAAAGCGAAGGCTCCGCAGCGCGTAGGGGCCGTAAACCCCCACAGCGATCATCGCCAACCAGATCACCAAAGCCGTTCCGGCCAGCGCAAACCCGCGGCCTCCGAAATCGCCAAGGTTCATGCCGATTTGGTGGGCGCGCCATTGCCAGGCAACCTCGCTGGCCAGCACCAGCAAGCCAAGATCAAGCAGTCCGAGCAAAAGCACGGCGTGAGGGATATAGTGCTTGAACAGGCGGATCATGATGTGCGGTCCGGTTAACCTTCTTGATCAGCCGAACTACGCGCAAGAAATGAAATGTCGGTAAATTTTACACTTCCAGCCAAAATGCCGGAAAGCGCCGGTCCGCTTACGTCTGACGCCGGCTGGCAAGCCGGCTTGTCGCAGGCGTCAGACATTCCGTCCGTCCACAACGCCCGCACGGCGTTCCAAGCGATACGGCATCATCGCGATCGAGCGAGACCCCGCGGGCATGAGCAAGGTCGCCCGCGAAACGCGCTTCGATCCCGATCACCACGGCTCGCCGTCCTGCGCACATCACGCCGTCACCGTCCACAGTGCGCGTGATCGTGAACCAATGCCGCGCCGCTGCATCACCCTCCCCGAAAGTCACGGCTTGCGTGAGGACCGTGCCGGGGCGCTCAAAGGCGGCGTAGGGCACCCAAGCGGGCCATCGCGCGCTTTCAAGCGGATAAATGGCTCCGCTGCCTCCGGCTGTAAATCGAGTCATCCGCCCGGCCCGGTCAATCGTTGCGGTGAAGAACGGAAGCCCGCGCTCTCCGACCCTGCCAAGAGTGGTGAGCCGCTCGGCTATCTGATCGAAACTGGCCGCAAATCGCCGTTGCAACACAGCAAGGTCATAGCCGGTCGCTTCGCAGGCTCTCAGGAAACGGCGATAGGGAAGCAGCAGCGCACCAGCGAGATAATCGGTGATGTGTTCACGCAAGGTGTCGCGCGCGTCGGAGGCGGCGAGGTTGGCGCCCGCGACGAGCGTCTCAATCCCCTCCCGCATTTCAAGTGCACCCACCTGCCGCGCAATCTGGAAACGCCGCGCCGCACCGGGCAGCATTTCGGACAACTGCAATTGACGTGCGTGAAGATCGAGCCGGTGGACCTGTCCAGGCATCACTTCGGCTGGCAGGATACGGACCGATAGCTGGTGCTTTTCGCGCAGCCGCTCTGACAGCGCGGCGCTGATTTCCCCGCGTGAAAGACGTAATTCATCAGCCAGATCTTCGGCGGCGTGATCAAGATCAGCAAAATGATTCTGCCAGCGTTCCACCGCACGGCGCGCAGCGGCAGCGGTATCCTCGGCCACAACACGCTCGCTTCCCGCGGTGTCATAAAGCCGCGCGAAGGCCGCAGCGATCTGAGGCGCGGCTGCGAGAAATTCCTGCACCTCCTCCCGGTCAATGCCCAGATCTCCAAACCGCTTGTCAGCCATGCGCCGCACCAGGCCATCGAGCCCCCCGATGGCGTCGTCTTCACGCAAGGTCCGCGGATCGAAATCGAATCGCTCGATGACCTGCACCAACACGCGAGCTGACAGCGGGCGCTGGTTGCGCTCGATGAGGTTGAGGTAGGACGGTGAGATGCCAAGCATGCTCGCCATCGCCGCTTGGGTCAGGCCTTCGCGCTTGCGCAAGCGCCGGATGGCCGGTCCGGCGAGGAGGTTTGTGTCGGTCATGTGCCCAATGTAAATAACTTGACAGATTGACACAAGTTCACGCGCAATTGTCTGCATAGCGACACGATTATCTGTAATTTTTTCTATCATGGTGCGGCGCAACACGCCAAGGCCTACCCATCCAACGGCGTTGAGCTAAACCGGCGGGCGCCACTCCCCAGGATGGACAGGAGATGCATATGACTTATCAGAACACCATCACGCGGATGCGCGACCTGGTTTCCGCAAATGGAGCAAGCTGGGCAGCAATCGATCCCGAAAGCGCCGCCCGCATGGTCACCCAGAACCGGTTCAAGACCGGACTGGACATCGCCAAGTATACCGCCGGGATCATGCGCGCCGATATGGCTGCCTACGACGCCGATACCGCACAATACACGCAGTCGCTGGGCTGCTGGCACGGCTTTATCGCGCAACAGAAGCTGATCGCGATCAAGAAGCATTTCGGCACCACCAAGCAGCGGTATCTCTACCTCTCGGGCTGGATGGTTGCCGCACTGCGCAGCGAATTCGGCCCGCTGCCCGATCAGTCGATGCATGAGAAGACCTCGGTCCCCGCGCTGATCGAAGAGCTTTACACCTTCCTCAAGCAAGCTGACGCCCGCGAACTGGGGGGCATGTTCCGTGCGCTTGACGCCGCCCGCGAAGCCGGAGACGCGGTCGAAGCCAAGCGGCTCGAAAATGCCATCGATACCTACGAAACCCACGTCGTACCAATCATCGCCGACATCGACGCAGGGTTCGGTAACGCCGAGGCGACCTACCTGCTCGCCAAAAAGATGATCGAGGCGGGGGCCTGCGCGCTCCAGATCGAAAATCAGGTTTCGGACGAAAAGCAGTGCGGCCACCAGGATGGCAAGGTCACGGTACCGCACGAAGACTTCCTGCAAAAGATCCGCGCCTGCCGCATGGCGTTCCTCGAAATGGGCGTGGAAGACGGGATCATCGTCGCCCGCACCGATTCGCTCGGCGCTGGATTGACCAAGCAGATCGCGTTCTCGAAGGAGCCAGGCGATCTGGGCGATCAATACAACAGCTTCCTCGATTGCGACGAAGTCGATCCGGCCAACATCACCAATGGCCAGGTGTTCATCAGCCGCGATGGCAAGCTGCTTTCGCCCAAGCGTCTGCCGTCGAACCTGTACCAGTTCCGCGCCGGAACGGGCGTGGACCGGGTAGTGCTCGACTGCGTCACTTCGCTCCAGCATGGCGCCGACCTGTTGTGGATCGAGACCGAAAAGCCCCATGTTGAGCAGATCGCCGAAATGGTCGACCGCATCCGCGAAGTCGTGCCCAACGCCAAGCTGGTCTACAACAACTCACCCAGCTTCAACTGGACGCTCAACTTCCGCCAGCAGGTGTTCGATGCGTGGGAAGCAGCCGGCAAGGACGTAGCGGCCTTTGACCGTGCCAAGCTGATGAGTGTCGATTATGACACCACCGAACTGGCCGCCGAAGCCGATGAGAAGATCCGCACCTTCCAGCGCGATGGCGCGGCGCGGGCGGGCATTTTCCACCACCTCATCACCCTGCCCACCTATCACACCGCCGCGCTGAGCACCGACAACCTTGCCCGCGAATACTTCGGCGAGGCGGGAATGCTCGGCTACGTCAAGAACGTGCAGCGCGAGGAAATCCGTCAGGGCATCGCCTGTGTGAAGCACCAGAACATGTCCGGCAGCGACATTGGCGATGATCACAAGGAATACTTCGCCGGTGAAGCCGCGCTGAAAGCTGGTGGTGCCCACAACACCATGAACCAGTTCGAGGCAGCCTAAGCTCTGGGAGAGCGCCGGAGGGCTGCGAATTGCAGCCTTCCGGTTGCCCGCAAAGCCGCCTAAGGACTGCGGGTATTCACCCTAGGAGAGTGACGATGAGCGATACTGACACCCCCAATCCTGAACCTGCGCGCGCCCGTGCGCTGCTTTCGACCGCCGACATGAAGCTGCTGCGCCGCGCGCTCGAAAGCCACGCCCGCAACACCGAAGACCGTGAGGAGCTGGCCAAGATCAACGCCCTCCACCACCGTCTCGGCACTTACGTCCCCTCGTAAGACCACACCCGTTTCACAGTTCTCCTGGGGAGGAGAAACGGCCGCCGGATCACCCCTTCCCAGGTGCGATCCGGCGGCCGAATTTTTGGGGAGACAGAGCGTTATCCGCCCTTTTTCTGCATCACATCAAGCGTGGCGGCCGTCAGTGCCTCGGTGGCCGTCGCGATGACGACCGGGGCGTCAGGCGCCCAGAATGGAGAGTGCAGCGAAGGCAAGGTGATCTCGCCCCGTTCCGCCTTGGCCCATTCCTCCGCCTTCACACCGCCCACCCAGAGGATGAGCGATTCCACGTTCTCGCGGTCGGCGCGGTAGAACTGGCTGAAATCCTCGCCACCCATCACGGCGGAAACCTCCGTCAATTTGCCTTCAAAGCGCGGCTGAAGAAGATTGGCCACGCGCGCGGTCAGATCCGGCGTATTGTAGGTCGCAGGGGTATAGGGATCGGCCACGGTTACGCGCGGCAACTTGTCATCGGGCATTCCCGCAGCAATCGCCTCGCCCCGCGCAATGCGCGCGATGCCATCCAGAAGCTGCTTGCGATTGACATCCGAATAGCTGCGAACCGTGATCTGGAGCCGGGCTTCATCAGGGATGATGTTGTGCTTCGACCCTGCCTGAAAGCTGCCAACGGTGACCACCGCGGAATCGGTCGGATTCAACTCGCGGCTCACCAACGTCTGTAACCGCATCACGATGCTCGATGCGAGCACCACGGGATCCTTGGTCGTGTGCGGATAGGCGCCGTGACCGCCCACACCCGGCACCACGATATCGACCGAATCCACATTGGCGAGCGCGAAGCCGTTGGCGTATCCGATCGTCCCGGCGGGCGCCTGCGCGGCATCGTGAAACGCAAGCACGTAATCGGGCTTGGGAAAACGGGTGTATAGCCCGTCGTCGAGCATGGCCTTGGCGCCTTCACCGATTTCCTCGGCGGGTTGAAGGATCATCACCAGCGTTCCCGACCACTGATCGCGCCGCGAGACGAGCTGCTGCGCCGTGCCGATCCAGGCGGCCATGTGCGTGTCGTGCCCGCACGCGTGCATCACGCCCGTCTCGATCCCGGTTGCCGGCACCGCCCGGCGTGTGGAGGCGTAAGGCAGGCCGGTCTGCTCGATCACCGGCAACCCGTCCATGTCGGCGCGCAGCATCACGGTGGGGCCATTACCGTTGCGCATCACCGCAACCACCCCGGTCTTGCCGACACCTTCGGTCACGTCGAAGCCAAGCGCCCGGGCACGGGCGGCGAGTTTCTTGGCGGTTTCGACTTCCTGAAAGCTGAGTTCCGGATTGGCGTGCAGATCCTGATAGAGTTCGACCAGCGCGGGCAAATCCGCCGCTACCGCATCGCGCAATTCGTCCGCGTGTGCGGGCACCGCCGCCATGGCCAGCAGGCTTCCCCCTGCCAAAATCGCCCTTATCCGCATCGCATTTCCCCTTGCTTCATCCCCGTCATGCGCCGCTGTTGGAGACACATGAGACACTGTCCAGAAACAGAAAACCTCTCACCCGATCCGTCCGGCCCACGAGGCCCGCAAGCCGGCAAGTTGACAAGCGCCTGCAACCATTGCTGCACGTTGCCACAACACTCGGGGATTAGGAAAGGGGCAGCGCGATTTACAATCCGTACCAGATGACCAGCAGGATCGAGAGCACGGTGACCATCAGAGCCACCAGCGGTACGCCAGCACGGATGTAATCGCCGAATTCATATCCACCTTCCGACATGATCAGCATGTTTGTCTGGTAGGCAATCGGTGTCGCGTAACACAGGTTGCAGCCGAACAGCACGGCCAGCACCAAGGGTTCGGGCGGCAGGCCGAGCTGGGATGCGATGCTGAAGGCGATCGGTGTCCCGATCGTCGCAGCGGTGGCGTTGGATGCGAAGTTGGTGACAACTGTCACGAACAGCATGATCGCCGACAGGATCAACGCTGGCGGCAGATAGGCCAGCCCCAGCGAAAGCGCCTGCCCCAGCCATTCCGCCGCACCGCTCTCGTCAATGACCCGGCCAATCGCAAGGCTGGCGGCGATCAGCACGATCACCTTGGCCGAAAGTGCACGGCCGACACGGTCGAACTTCACGCAGCCTGTCACGAACATCACAATCGCACCCGCCAAGGCCGAAATCGCGATCGGCAATTTGATCGGGGCGTAACCGCCACCATCGAACCAAGGCAAACCAATGGAAGCGGTCGCAATCGCACCCAGCATGATCGCGCCCGCCAGCACCGCCTTTGACCGGCGCGGCAATTCGCGCGCGCCTTCAAGCCGCAGCAGGCCATCATTGCGCGCGAAGGTTTGCAGATCGTCGTCAATTCCCATCACCAGCAGCACATCCCCTTCGAGAATGCGCAAATCGCCAGCTTCGGAGTAGATGTCCCGCTCGCCCAGCAGACGCTCGGGCCGGTGAATGCCCAGCACTGCAACGCCGTAAAGATCGGCGATCCCCGAGCTGGCCAACGTCCGGGTGATCAGGCGCGAATCCGCCGTCACCGTCATTTCGACCGCGACCACATCCTCGCCCTGCGCCTTGGACACCCGGCGAATACGGTTGAGCACCCAGCTGGGCGCCAGTTCGCCTTTCAACGCACGCGCCGCTTCCTCAAGCGCCTCATGCGTACCGGAGATATGGAGGCGCTGTTCGGGCTGGAGCAGGCCGGTTGGTCTGTCATGGAAGGTGATGCCGTCCGGCAGCTTGGCGGTGATCGCTGAAAGCTCGGCGCCGGAAAGCAGGCTGCTGGTGCCGACCCGCAAACGGGTGTGGAAAGTCCTGCGGATATTGTCCGGCACCACGCTGTTATCACGCAGCAACCGTGGCATCACAAGCCACAGATAAGGCAGGGCAAACAAGGCGGCAATCAGCACGATCGGGGTGAATTCGAACACGCCCAAAGGCCGCATGCCGATATCCGATGCGATCGATACCACCAGAATATTGGTCGACGTGCCGATGGTGGTCGCCATTCCGCCAATCAGCACGGCGGCGTTGATCGGCATGAGGGTCTTGGACGACGCCATCAGCCCCTTGCCGGCCAGTGCCACAAGGATTGGCAGCAACAAGACCATCACAGGCGTGTCGTTGACGAACATCGACAAAGTCAGCGCAATCATCAAGGCGGCCAGCAGACCGATCTGCCCATTGATCCGGAAGATCCGTTCCAGCAACCGGGCAAAGGGCTCCAGCGCGCCTGTCACCACCAGGCCGCGCCCCATGATCATCAGCGCGCAGATCGTGATCAACGCCTGATGCCCAAAGCCTCCGAAGGCCAGGGCCAACCCATCTGTCGGCTTGGTGCCCTCAAGCGGCGCGAAATAGAGCCCCACACCGATCACCGCGATGGTGACAAGCGAGATGATTTCTTCAGGGTATCGCCCGCGGGCAAAGCCGATAAACATGGCGATCGTTACCGCCATGGCCGCAATCGCGTGATAGGATGGTGGATCCAGCATGGCGCAACTGCAGGCGCTAGCCAATCGGGTGGGCCGTGAGCAAGCAGTTTATCGGGAAGACCCTTGAATAGCCTAAGCTGCACGGCCTAACTACTGGCACAAGGACGGGCGACGCCTTGCCAGACCAACGTGTCGCCATTGCGCTGTTTGCGCCGGTTGGCCGATAATGAAAAGGAATGGTGCCCCTGGCCAGACTCGAACTGGCACTTCTTTCGAAACTCGATTTTGAGTCGAGCGCGTCTACCAATTCCACCACAGGGGCGCCGGATCGGGTGCGCAGGCTGTTAGCGAGCGCACCGCGATATGGCAATATGCTCTATCGCAACGCCCCTGCCAGAAGCTTGTGCAGTTTGGAATGCAGCGCATCATTCGCGGCCAGCACCTGCCCGGCATGGATCGGCTCGGACCGGCCACGGAAATCGGTGACAAAGCCACCGGCCTCGCGAACGAGAAGGCAGCCTGCTGCGGTGTCCCAATCGCTCAGACCGCTTTCCCAGAACCCGTCGAACCGCCCTTGCGCCACATAGGCAAGATCGAGCGAAGCGGCGCCAAAGCGGCGGATGCCTGCGACTTCGGGGCCGATCGCGCCAAAAATCCGGCTCCATTCGGCAAAGTCGCCGTGGCCGAAGAACGGCACGCCGGTCGCCACCAGGGCATCGGCCATGCGCGAGCGGGCCGAGACGCGCAGCCGTGCATCCTGCAGCCACGCGCCGCGCGACTTTTCCGCCCAGAAAGTCTGATCGGTGATCGGCTGATAGACCACGCCTGCCACTACATCGCCCCATCCACTACCATCGAGCTTGGGTTCCTGAGCCGCGATGCTGATGGCAAAGTGCGGGATGCCGTGAAGAAAGTTGCTGGTTCCATCCAGCGGATCGACGATCCAGCGCGGCATGCCGGGATCGCCTTCGATCACGCCGGCCTCTTCCATGACAAAGCCCCAGCCCGGACGGGCGGCAAGCAGTTCGTCATACAGTATCCGTTCCGCACGGATATCGGCCTTGCTGACGAAATCGGCCGGGCCTTTACGGCTGACCTGCAAATGTTCGACTTCGCCGAAATCGCGCCGCAAGCGGCCGCCCGCCTTGCGCGCGGCGCGTTCCATGACGCGAATAAGGCCGGAAATAGCTGCCATTTATTTGATCACTTCTTCCAGTTCCACAACAAAATCAATCGTGTGGATTTCAAATTTAAGACTACCCGTCTCGACCTTGACAAGCGCATCGTGGATTTCGAAAGTGTCCATCGTATCGCAATCGAAGTGGTCCGTAGTGCGCGGGAATACTGATCCGGTTTTCAGAATCACGTCCTTGCACCCGCGAAAGACGATCGACCCGCGCCAGTAGCAGGCCCAGAATTCCGTCTCGTCGAAGGGCTGCCATTCCGGGTGATCGCGCGTCAGGTGAAAATCGCAGAACAATCGGATCGCGAGTCCATCCTCGAACACGAATCCCCGGAGCCAGCTATCCGAGAGATCCAGTCCGGCAAGCCTCGGATCATCGAAGTATTGCCGGACTGAAGCCATTGTCGTCCCTCAGCTCGCCTTGCCGACGTAGGCCTGCTCGTACACATCCACGATGATGCGCGTGCCGCTGCCGATGTGCGGCGGCACCATGATGCGTACGCCATTGTCGAGGATCGCCGGCTTGTAGCTCGACGAGGCGGTCTGCCCCTTCACCACCGCATCGGCTTCCACGATGGTGGCTTCGATCTGCGAGGGCAGTTCGACCGAGATCGGCTTTTCGTCCCACAGCTCAAGATTTACCTGCATCCCGTCTTGCAGGAAGGGGCGCGCATCGCCCAGCAGATCGCCAGGCAGCGTGATCTGTTCGTAGGTGTCGTTGTCCATGAACACCAGATCCTCGCCCTCGGCATAGAGGAACTGGAATTCCTTGGTGTCGAGGCGCACACGCTCGATCGTGTCGGCGCTGCGGAAGCGCACGTTGGTCTTGCGGCCATCCTGCAGGTTCTTCATTTCGACCTGCATGTAGGCCCCGCCCTTGCCCGGCTGGGTGTGCTGGATCTTGGCGACCTTCCAGATGCCCTTTTCATATTCGATGATATTGCCGGGGCGGATATCGACGCCGCTGATCTTCATGGGGCTGTGGGCCTTTTGCTTGACGATAAATGGATTGGCGGGGCAGCACCTGAAAGGCGCGTACCCGGAAATGATGCGCGCCCATAGCCGAGCAGGCCGGTCCGGGCAAGCGCAGGCAAATGTGCGGCAAACGCCGCCTGCCCGCGCTGTGGATTTCAAAAGGCGTGGCCAGCCCGCCCGCTGGCTGGTAAGGGCAGCGGCATCATGAAGACCCGTTATGTATTTCTGCTGTTTGTCAGCGCCGCGGCAGCAGCCGCCTTTCTGCCCGGCGGCGCGCAAGGACAGGATCGCAACACCTCGCGCCCGCGCGGAAGCCCGACCACCGGCTCGCTTGGCATTTTGCAGCACGGCGATTGGCAATGCGCGCTGCCGGGCGACGCCGGGGGCGATGCCTTTGTCGAGGTTCCGGCAGAGGCGTTCCGGATCGGCACCGCATCAAGCTACGAAAACCCCGAAGGCAATGGAATCTACCTGCTGCGCGGCACCGAGCTTGTCTTCACGCGTGGGCCCAAAAAGGATCAACGCTTCCGGGTGCGGGGCGAAAACACCATGCAGAAACTGAATCCCGACAGAAGTCTCAGCAAGCTGATCTGCACACGGATTGGCACCGGTAGCTAGGGCTATAGGCCAATAGTGGACAGTGTCTCGCGATCTGCGACCGCTAAGGCTGCGTCTGAATTAAAAGCTGCCGTTCAGGAAACGATCCCAAAGTGGTCATAACTGTCTCTCCCCTTGTGGGAGAGAAACGGAGACTTGGCAGCTTGCTGCCTAGTCGCAGTTGAGAGGGGGCACGGCCGGAGCCGGAGCCCGAGCCAGAGCCAGAACGCTGCTCCGCCCTCCCTCTCCCAACCCTCTCCCACGAGGGGAGAGGGCTAAGGCAGAAAACCACCCACTTCCGGCCATTCCGATGCTGTTGCGCTTTTCCCAAAAGCTGCCGGACAGCTAAAACGGGTTTTTTTTCGCCAACAGTGGACATTCCTGAATAGAGATACGGCTATTTATCGAATTATTGTGTTAATGCGTAATGCGGGGAATTGGCCGATGAATAGCCAATATGGACCACTGGTGTTGGCCACTGTTCTGTCAGCGTGTTCGCCAGAGAGCACCGCACCGTTGCCCGCTCTACCCACAGAACAAGAACTTCCCGACGGCCTGAATCAGAGCTGCGCGTGCATAGAAGAAAACGATTGTCTCGTCTTGGAGGAAGCGCCTGGAAGAAAAGAGGTTCGAAATCTAAGCTGTGATTGGCTTGAACCTGCCAGCTTGGCTCAGTGCGAATTCGAGACCCGTTTTATCAGCCAACATTATTCTGCAAACAAAGCGCCTCATGAGGTCGAGGGGCCTTGGTATTCGCGCTCGCTTGTCGCCAAGCACCTGGGCAATGGTCTGTGGTGTGCCGAAAGAGGCTGACAACAAAAAATTGGAGCAGCGTCATCGGCCCGCACAACTCCGGCCAACCACAACGCATTGCGAACCGCCCGACAGCGGACAAGCCCCACGCCAAAACCACGTAGCGTAACGCCGCTCCTTATCTCCGCATGACTTTCGCAAAGGCTTCGACCGCAGCAACCTCATCGCCGTTCCACACGGCACCTGACACGGCGAGGAAATCCGCGCCGGCATCGATCAGCGGCTTGCAATTGTCCGGCGTGATTCCGCCAATGGCCACGCAAGGGATCTCGAAAATCGACGTCCACCACTGCAGCAATTCCAGATCGGGCACCTCGGCGTCCGGCCCCTTGTCCTTGGTGGTGGAAGGGTAGAACGCGCCGAAGACTACGTAATCGGCCCCGGCCTCGCCTGCATTCATCGCCATGTGGCGACTGGCGTGGCACGTGACGCCAATCTGCGCCTCGCGGCCCAGTTCCTCACGCGCCTCGCGGGGATCGCCGTCGTTCTGCCCCAGATGCACGCCATCGGCCTTCAACCGTTTGGCCAGCGATACCGAATCATTGACGATGAACGCAACGTCATGCGCCGCGCAGATTGCCTGAAGCGGTTCGGCCAGCGCGGCGGCCTCGTGGCTTTCGATGCCCTTCACCCGGAACTGGAAGGCGGTGACAAGCTGGCTTTTGGGGCCCTTGCCCGCCGCCAACGCGCGTTCAAGCCGCTGGGGGAAGTCGCCGTCCACTTTCGGGGGGGAGATGAGATAGAGCTGTGTTTGGATCATGGCCGCGCTCGCTAATCGTTCGGAGCGGCGCTGTCACCTGTTCAACCGTGCAAAGCCGCGATCAGACGCTCGCGCTCGCGATCTGTTCGATGGCCTTGCCCAGCACCGTGTCGAACTCCGTGTCCGACTGGGTCTTGCGCAAATCCTGAAGCAGCCCGCGGCTGAAGCTGGCGATCATGCCGGGGTTCTGGGCCAGGCGCGTGCAGGCCTCATCGGTCGAAAAACCGCCCGACAGCGCCACCACGCGCAGCACCCGGGGATGCTGCGTCAACGGGGTGTAAAAGCCCGCCGTGGCCGGGATCGACAGCTTCAGGATCACCTGCTGGTCATCGGGCAGCGCATCGAGATGCGTGATGATTTCGGCGCGCAAAATTGCTTCGCCTTCGGCCCGGTCGGCGGCGTTGATGTCGTATTCCGGCTCGATGATAGGCCTCAGGCCGGCAGCGATGATTTGATGGGCGACCTGAAACTGCTGGGCAACCACAGCGGCGATTCCTGCCGGGTTGGCGGACTTGATGACCGAACGCATCTTGGTGCCGAACATGCCGTGCGCGACCGACTTTTCGAGCAGCGCGTCCAGCTTCACCATCGGCTTCATCAACTGCACATCGTCCGCCTCATCGGCAAGGCCTTCGTCGACCTTGATAAAGGGCACGATCCCGCGTGCCTTCAACGCATTCGCGGTGCTCTGACCATCCACCTCGCCATCCATCGTGCGCTCGAACAGAATGGCACCGATAACCTTGCCGCTGCCAAAGCAGGGCGAGGTGATGACGCGGGCGCGCATCGCATGGATCGCCTGAAACATCTCGTCTTCGCCCGACCACTCGCCATCATCCACGCCGTAACCGCGCAGCGCCTTGGGCGTGGAGCCGCCCGACTGGTCAAGCGCGGCAATGAAGCCCTGGCCCGTGGCGATGCGGTCGGTCATTTCACGGGTGTTCATTGCAGCGTTCTCCAATGGCGCGGTAGCGGTGCGTTATGCGGCCCTTTGAGACGGACTGCATAGGTATGCAGCGCCCCTCGCCGGTGCCTTAGCCAGCGGTTGCGAATGCTGCAACCGCGAAGCTGAAACCGATGCTATCCGCGTTTGGAAAGACGCCGGATGATGCCGGTAAAGCTCAGGGCAGGTTGACCGTCGCCTGTGACAATCCCACGCACGAAAATGGTCTTCCCGCCTCCCCGCGTCACCTCGCCCCGTGCCTCAACCAGCGCGCCGTCTGCCACCGGACCCAGGAAATCGCCTGCAAGGTTCAGCGTCACCGCGTGATCGCCGTTCAGCACATCGGTCGCAATCGCGAACAGCGCGAAATCGGCAAAGGTCATCATGCAGCCGCCATGCATGAACCCGCCGCCATTCATATGACGCGGTTCGGCGCGGAATGCGCTGACATAGGTGCCGTCATCCTGCCGCCGGTAGTAGAAGGGGCCGGAGCGGGTTTCGAACGGGTCCCCCTGCCAATGACGCCACCCGGCAAACTCGCCGTGCTGCATCACGCTCAACTGCCCGTAACTGGTTTCGACGGCCTCGCTCATGTCTATTTCCACAATTGCAGGCGGCTGAGGGAGGCTGCCAATCCCTCGTCCTGATCCAACCGCGCAAGGCTGCGTTCATTGAGCTTCCAGCCCCCGATCGCACCTTTGCGCCAGAGGTCGGTGACTAGAAAGCTGCCGGTCCACACCTTTGGGCCAAGCGCGAGTTCCAGTTCAGCGCCTGCAACGAACCATGCGCTTTTACCATAAGGCCGCACGATGACCTCGCGAAATGCGAAGCGGGTGCAGGCAAAGCCGCGCTCCAGTGCAGCAAGGAAGCTTGGTCGATCAAGCAGTTGTGGCGGCATGCTGCCAATCAGCATCATGAAATCGCGGTGCGTGAGCTTTTTCATCGCTTTGGCGTCGCGCGCCACCCATGCGCGCATTGTGCCGAGCGCCAGCGCCTCTATTTGGGCAGAAACATCTGCCATGCTAAGCTTCGAGAGCCGTCACGCCCGGCAGCTCGCGACCTTCCATCCATTCGAGGAAGGCGCCGCCAGCGGTTGAGATATATGTGAAATCATCCGAAGCGCCCGCCTGCGCCAAGGCTGCAACGGTGTCGCCTCCGCCCGCGACGCTGATGAGCGATCCCTCCAAAGTCAACGCCGCCGCCGTGCGCGCCAGCGCCACGGTGGCTGCATCGAACGGTTCGGTCTCGAACGCACCCAGAGGCCCGTTCCACACCAGCGTGCGGCAGGTCTTGAGCACATCGGCCAAAGCTTCAACCGCCTGCGGGCCGAGATCGAGGATCATCTCGTCGGACGCAACTTCATGGACATTGCAGGTGCGCAGGGACGCGGGGTTGGCGGCGAATTCCTTGGCCACCACCACATCATAGGGCAGGTGAACCGTGCAGCCGGCCTTGTCGGCCTCGTCCATGATGCGCGAAACGGTGTCTGCCAGATCGTGCTCGCACAGCGACTTGCCCACATCCACCCCGCGCGCCGCGAGGAAGGTGTTGGCCATGCCTCCGCCGATGATGAGGTGCTGCACCTTGCCTACCAGATGTTCAAGCACCGCCAGCTTGGTCGAAACCTTGGCCCCGCCGACCACCGCCGCGACCGGCTGCTCAGGCGCGCCTAGGGCTGCGTCCAATGCTTTCAGCTCGGCTTGCATCGAGCGCCCGGCATAGGCAGGCAGGAAATGCGCCAGCCCTTCGGTGGTGGCATGCGCACGGTGCGCGGCGCTGAAGGCATCGTTGATGTAGAGCGTGCCGTGCGCCGCAATCGCCTGCGCGAAATTGGGATCGTTCGCTTCCTCGCCCGGCCAGAAGCGGGTGTTGTCCAGCAATCCGATGTCACCGGCCCGCAGGATCGTTTCGACCGCCTGCGCCACCACCGGCCCCGTGATTTCGGGGATGAACATGACTTCCTTGCCCAGCACCTGTTCGACATCGCCCACCACCATGCTGGTCGACAACATCGACGAACGCTGCCCGCCCGGACGCCCGAAATGGGCCAGCAACAGCACCTTCGCCCCGCGCCCCGCGAGTTCGAGGATGGTGGGCTTCACCGCCTCGACCCGCGTCACATCAGTGGCCGATCCGTCCTTCATCGGCAGGTTGAGATCGACGCGAACCAGCGCCACCTCTCCGGTCAGATCGGCGGGCAGATCGTCGAGCGTCTTGAAATTGGGCACCGGCAACTCCGCTGGCAATGGGGATCAGAGGAACTTAGCCATCACGCCGGCGGTGTCGATCATCCGGTTGGAAAAGCCCCATTCGTTGTCGTACCAGCTGACAACGCGGGCCAGCTTGCCTTCCATAACGCTCGTTTCCAGAGAATCGACCGTAGAAGACGCCGGGTAATGATTGAAATCGCTCGAAACCAGTGGCTGATCGGTGTAATCGAGCACACCCTTCATCGGGCCTTCGGCGGCGGCCTTGAGCGCGGCATTGATTTCCTCGGCCGTGGTATCGCGCGAAGGGGTGAACACCAGATCGATCAGCGACACATTGGGTGTCGGCACACGCACCGACGAACCGTCCAGCTTACCCTTCAATTCCGGCAACACCAGGCCGACAGCGCGCGCGGCGCCGGTGGTGGTCGGGATCATGTTCTGCGCGCCAGCCCGTGCGCGGCGCAGATCGGAGTGGATCTGATCGAGCATGCGCTGATCGTTGGTGTAGCTGTGGATCGTGGTCATGAACCCGCGTTCGATCCCGATCGTGTCATTCAGTACCTTGGCGACCGGCGCGAGGCAGTTGGTGGTGCAACTGGCGTTGGAGATGATCACGTCTTCGGCGGTCAGCGTTTCGTGGTTCACGCCGTAGACGATGGTCTTGGACACGCCCGTGGCAGGAGCGGAGATGAGCACCCGCTTGGCCCCTGCGTCCAGATGCGGGCGGCTGGCTTCGTCCGACTGGAAGAACCCGGTGCATTCCAGCACAATGTCCACGCCCATATCGCCATGCGGCAGTTTGCCCGGATCCCGTTCCTTGGTCACGGCAATCCGCTTGCCATTGACGATGATCGCATCGCCATCGGCGGTCACGTCACCGTTGAAGCGGCCGTGGACCGTGTCAAAAGCGAACAGCAACGCGTTCGATTTGGCATCCGCCAGATCGTTGATCGCAACCAGTTCGAGACTGTGATCGGTGCGCTCCAGAATAGCGCGGGCGACAAGGCGGCCGATGCGACCGAAACCATTGATGGCGACTTTGGTGGCCATAAGAGGTGCTCCTGCTTAAGCGTTGAGTTTGTTCAAGATTTGCGGAACGATCTTTTCAGCGGTGAAGCCGAAATGATCGAAAAGATCACCCGCCGGGGCCGAAGCGCCGAAGGTATCGAGCCCGATATTGAGGCCGGTGGTGCCGGTGTATCGCTGCCAACCGAAGGTGCTGGCCGCCTCGACCGAAACAATCAGTGCGTCCGAAGCGAGCAGATCCGCGCGATAATCGTCGGGCTGTTCGTCGAAGAGTTCGGTGCAGACCATCGACACGACGTCGGCGCCGATGCCCTGGGCCTCCAGCTTCTCCGCACAGGCGTAAGCAAGTTCGACTTCCGAACCCGTAGCGACGAACACGACCTTGCGCGCAGCCACCGCCGACTTGATCCGGTAGCCGCCCTTGGCCGAGAGGCTCTCGCCCGCTTCGAGCCGAAGCTGCGGCAAGTTCTGGCGGGTCAGCGCCAGTACCGTGGGACGATCGGCTTGCTTCAGTGCAATCTCCCAGCACTCGGCGGTTTCGACCGCATCGGCAGGGCGCATCACGAGGAGGTTGGGCATGGCGCGCAAACTGGCGAGATGTTCGACCGGCTGGTGCGTCGGCCCGTCCTCACCCAGCCCGATGCTGTCATGCGTCATCACATAGATCACGCGTGTGTGCTGCAACGCCGAAAGCCGGATCGCGCCGCGCGCATAATCGGTGAAAACCAGGAAGGTGCCGCCATAGGGGATCACGCCGCCATGCAGCGCCATGCCGTTCATGGCCGCAGCCATGCCGAATTCGCGGATGCCATAATAGACATAGCGGCCCGCATAATTGTCGCGGTTGAAGGTGCCGATCCCGCCTGCCAGCGTGTTGTTCGATCCGGTCAGGTCGGCGCTGCCGCCGATGGTATCGGCCAGCATCGGATTGATCGCACCAAGCGCGATTTCCGAAGCCTTGCGCGTCGCGATCTTTTGCGGGGCGGCGATCAGCCCGTCGATGTGGGCATCCAAACTGAAGCCTTCGGGCAGATCGCCCGCCATCCGGCGCTCGAATTCGGCCTTGTGTTCGCTGGCTTCGAGCCGTCCGGCCCAGGCGCCATGCGCCGCGCGGCCCGGCTCGCCCGCCATGTGCCAGTCGGCCGCAATGTCGGAGGGGATCACGAAAGGTTCGGACGTCCAGCCCAGCGTCTCGCGAGCGGCGGCAATTTCCGCTGCGCCCAAGGCCGCGCCATGGGTGGCGCTGGTGCCCTGCTTGTTGGGCGCGCCCTTGCCGATGATGGTGCGGCATGCGACCAGTGAAGGCCGCGGATCGGCCTTGGCCTCCTGCAACGCCCGCTCGATATCGGCAAAGTCATGGCCATCGCATTCGGTGACGTGCCAGCCCGTTGCCGCGTAACGTGCCTTGATGTCTTCCGACGTCGAAAGATCGGTCGCGCCGTCGATGGTGATGCGGTTGTCGTCCCACAGCACATTCATCCGCCCGAGCCCGAGGTGACCGGCGAGGCCGATCGCTTCGTGGTTGACGCCTTCCATCAGGCAGCCGTCGCCCGCAATCACCCAAGTGCGGTGATCGACCAGATCGTCGCCGTAGATCGTGTTGAGATGCCGTTCGGCCATCGCCATGCCGACCGCCATCGCAAGGCCCTGCCCCAGCGGGCCGGTGGTGCATTCGACGCCATCAAGCATGAAGTTTTCAGGGTGGCCGGCGCACGGGCTGCCGAGCTTTCGGAAATTGCGGATGTCGTCGATTGTCGGGGCAGCGTAGCCGGTCAGGTGCAACAGGCTGTAGATCAGCATGGAGCCGTGTCCTGCCGACAGCACGAAGCGGTCACGATCAGCCCAGTGGGGGGCGGCGGGATCAAACTTGAGGTGGCCGGTGAACAACACGGTTGCCACATCGGCCATGCCCATGGGCATTCCGGGGTGGCCCGAATTGGCCGCCTCGACCGCGTCCATCGAAAGAGCGCGGATGGCATTTGCCATCGGTTGAAGGCGGGCGGGGTCCAGGCTCATCGGCACGAAATTCTCCTGCTTCGGCGGCTTCCCTCGCGACGCACGGGGCGGTGGCCGATCCGGTTTGTCCGGTGAGAACCGCGCAACGGGCGCGCGATTCGACCCCGGTCGCGGTGGGCAGTGCCATTGCCGAGCCCAAGGGGGAGGTCAACCGTGCGCGCGCAAAGTAGCCATCTATCTGGCCGCCCACGGTGCTGCCCACTTATCAACAGCCCCGCCCAAGCCTTTGCGTGCCATGCATTCTGTTGGTAACGCTCGGGTCCATGAACGCCGACCGCATCGCTAGCGCGCTTGCCCGCATCGAGGCCGCGATTGCCCGCATCGATGCTGCGCGCAACACGGACGCCGGGAGCGAAGGCAAGGCCACAGCCGGCCCTGCGCGGGTTATCGAGCTGGTGAACGTCCACGAAAAACTGCGCGAACAAGTTGCGGAAAGCCTTCGCGAACTTGATGATATCCTGATCAAGCTGGAAGACTGACGCGCGATGAGCACTGTCACGCTTGGCATTGGCCCCAAAACCTACGCCATCGCCTGCGCCGATGGCGAAGAGGCGCATATCGAGCGCCTTGGCGCGATGATTGCCGAGAAATACGCGCTGCTTGGCGCGGCCCGCGCACCGCTGGAAGCGCAAAACCTGCTGTTTGCGGCGCTGTTTCTTGCCGATGAATTGGCAGAAGCGCGTAAATTGTCAGAGAGCGCGAACAAGGCGTCTTCGTCAGAGCCAGACACCGCCGAAACAGATGCGCTGCGGGCGACGATTGCACAGCTGGAACGCGACCTCGAGGATGCACGCAAAGCCGCTGAAATCCTCCAGTCCGAATCGTCGCAAGTGACCCCGGAAGACCTGCTGGACCGCGATGATCCGGCCGACGTCGCCAGCGACGCTTTTGCCGAACAGCTTGAAGCGCTCGCCGCCCGCATCGAAGCCAGTGCAGCGGCGCTTGAAGCCGGAGCCATGAACGCCTAGATATAATCTTGGCGGGACTGCCCGGTACGAGCCGATTGAACATCCCTGAGGCTATAAGTAATCCAAATGGGAGCTGTCCCTGCCCTTGCGTGCCGGTTCGTCCGGAACTCTCGGGCATACGGCGCCCACCTGACGTAAAACGCGTCAGAGGATTTCTAGCGCAAACGACCCATGGTGGTTCCGTCACACCATTCACGCCCTACCGCTTCGCTGCTTGAGGGCGGAGTTTTCGTTGCCCTACCGCTTCGCTGCTTGAGGGCGGTATCCTTGCTCACGCGGCTTTGAGGCCGCATCGCTGTGAACGGGCAGTCGCCCTTGCGGCCCGGAATACCGGGGTATACCGCCAACGGTTATGAGTGATCTTTCCAAATCCGAACTTCGCAAATCCTTGCGCGCGGCCCGCAGGGCTCATGTCGAGGCGCTTCCCCCCTCCATCCGGGGACTATTATTCCACCGCCCCCCGGCCCCGCTGCTGGCCCGCATTTCTCAGGACGCGGTGATAGGCTTTTATCACGCCGGGCCATGGGAAGCGCCGGCCGGTGCCTATGCACGGTTTTTCCATGAGGCCGGACACACCATCACCCTCCCCCATTTTGCGGCGCGCGATGCGAACATGACCTTCCGCCTGTATGACGATCCCCATGGCGAAAGCGACCTCGACGTCGGCCCGTTTGGCATGCTGCAACCCTTGGCCGCAGCCGAACCGCTGATTCCCGACGTTCTGTTTGTCCCGCTGCTGGGCTTTACGCCCGCGCTGGAACGGCTTGGACAGGGCGGCGGGCATTATGACAGGTGGCTTGCGGAACATCCGCCCAAGCTGGCCATTGGAATGGCGTGGGACGCACAAGCGTGTGATGCCCTGCCGACCGAACCCCATGACGTAGCCCTTGATGCCGTCGTCACCCCCACACGGATTTATGGAAACCTCTGATGCGCAAAACCCCGACCTGGCGAATTCCCTTCGGCATCATCAGCCTGTTTGTTCTGCTGATCATCTATGGCGTGGTGATTGCCCGTTATGCCCCAAGCATCATCGGACGCTGGTCGGGCGGAGCACAGACGGTGGTTTATGTGGTGCTCGGCCTGATCTGGCTGCTGCCGCTCAAGCGGTTCCTGATCTGGATGGAAACCGGCCACTGGAGCGCGGCGGCCGCGCTGCAGGCAAAGAAAAAGGCGGACTAAAGCCCGCCTTGATCAATGCCGTTAAGGCGTTCCCATGGACAAGTGGCGCGAGTGACGGGACTTGAACCCGCGACCTCCGGCGTGACAGGCCGGCGCTCTAACCAACTGAGCTACACCCGCACATCTTGTCCTTCCGAGCGTTCCGGCGTTGCCGTACCGCTCGTGGAGCAGGGCCATTAGGGCGGTCGGTTCAGGCTGTCAACGCCCTCAAAACCCCGATGACGCAATATTTTTGCTCAATCCACCAACAGCAACGCCGGGGTCTCAATCAGACGCTTGATCCCCTGCACAAAGCTCGCCGCATCGTGGCCGTCAACCACGCGGTGATCGCAGGAAATCGAGATGTTCATCAGCTTGCGCTTGGCGATTCGTTCGCCGCCCATGCCGTCGGAAACGAACATCGGGCGTTCAATGATGCGGTTGGGGCCGATAATCGCGACTTCGGGCCGGTTGATGACGGGCGTGGTTGCAACACCGCCCAAGGGGCCAAGCGAGGTGATCGTCAAGGTGGAGCCGGAAAGCTCCTCCGACGTCGCCTTGCCGGTGCGTGCGGCCTCGGCCAGACGACCGATTTCGCGCGCAAGCTGCCACAGGTTGCGGCTTTGCGCGTCACGAATCACCGGCACCATCAACCCTGCATCCGTTTGCGCCGCCATGCCCAGATGCACGCTGCCATGACGCGTCACCACGCCCGCCTCGTCATCGTAACGCGCATTGATCATCGGAAATTCCGGCACCATCTTGCAGATCGCGGTGATCAGCAGCGGCAGCAGGGTCAGCTTGGGCCGGTCGCCACGCGCGCCGTTCAACTGCGCCCGCAATTCCTCAAGCGCGGTGACATCGCATTCTTCCACATAGGTGAAGTGCGGGATATTGCGCTTTGCGGCCGCCATGTTCTGGGCGATGCGCTTGCGCAGGCCGATCACCCGGATCGCCTCATCCTCCCGCGTCCTGCCCGCCGCGCCGAAACCGCTTCCGGCGTTGTAGGCGAGAAAGGCGTCGAGATCGCCGTGACGCACGCGGCCATCTTCGGCGGGTTTCACCTCGGCCAGATCAACCCCCAGATCGCGCGCGCGCTGGCGCACGGCGGGAGAGGCGAGCACTTTTGCAGCCGATTGCGGCTCAGGCGCCGGCGGCGGCGCGGGTGACGCTGGCTGCGGCCGGGGATCGGCAGCATGCGCATCATCCGCGTCAGAAGCATCGGGGTTCTCAACCTCAATCCGCTCGGCCACCGCTTCCGATGTCGGCGCAGGCGCGCCATCCGAATCCTCGGCGTCGGACATTTCGTCTTCGATCTGCCCGGCGGCGGCTTCAGCCTCCTCCTCGGAAACCTCGCCTTCGCTATCGGCCTCGATCACCAGCAACATCGCGCCGATGGCGATGGTGTCACCCACCTCGCCTGCGACAGCAACCACCGTGCCTGAAACCGGGCTTTCGATATCGATCGTGGCCTTGTCGGTCATCACGTCGACGAGATGCTGGTCTTCCTCGACCCGATCACCGACCTTGACGTGCCATTCGACGACTTCCGCCTCGGCAACGCCTTCGCCCACGTCGGGCATATTGAATGTGAACTTGGCCATCTGGGGTCAGTCCTTCAGAAGCTTGTCGATCGCCTCGCCGATGCGGACGGGGCCAGGGAAATAGGCCCATTCGAGGCTGTGGGGATAGGGCGTGTCGAAGCCAGTGACGCGTTCGACGGGCGCTTCGAGGTGGTAAAAACAGCGTTCAGTCACAAGCGCCGAAAGCTCTGCGCCAAAACCGCTGGTGCGGGTGGCTTCATGGACGATCAGACAGCGTCCGGTCTTTTCCACTGAAGCCTCGATCGCCTTGATGTCGAGCGGGACGAGAGTGCGCAGATCGAGGATTTCGGCGTCGACGCCCTTGGCCTTGCACACCGCTTCGGCAACGTGAACCATCGTGCCGTAGGCCAATACAGTCAGCGCCTCGCCTTCCTGCACCATCCGCGCCTTTCCGAGGGGAATCTTGTAGTAACCCTCTGGCACCACGCTGCCTTCATGCTTTTTCCACGGCTCGACCGGCTTGTCATAAAAGCCCGAGAACGGCCCGTTGTAGATCCGCTTGGGCTCGAAGAAGATCACCGGGTCATTATCCTCGATGGCCGCGATCAGCAGACCCTTGGCATCGTGCGGCGTTGCAGGGATCACGGTCTTGAGGCCCGCCACGTGGGTAAACAGCGCCTCGGGGCTCTGGCTGTGGGTCTGACCGCCGAAGATGCCGCCGCCAAAGGGCGAGCGCACAGTCAGCGGCGCGATGTAATCGCCCGCCGAACGGTAGCGCAGACGCGCGGCTTCCGAAATCAGCTGGTCGAGGCCGGGATAAATGTAATCGGCAAACTGGATTTCCGGCACAGGGCGCAGGCCATAAGCCCCCATCCCCACCGCCGCGCCGATGATCCCGCACTCGCTGATCGGGGTATCGAAGACGCGGTTCTTGCCGTGCTTTGCCTGAAGGCCTGCCGTTGCCCGGAATACGCCGCCGAAATAGCCGACATCCTCGCCCATGATGACCACGTTCGGGTCGCGCTCGAGCATGATGTCGAGCGCCTCGTTGATCGCCTCGATCATGTTCAGGCGGCGTTCTGCCGTCACGGTCTCGGCCACGGGTGCCATATCCTCGCTCATCCGAAAGGCCTTTCCGTGCCGAACTTTGTGATGCGTTCACGGATCGCCTGGTCGGCCTGTTCTTCAAGATGCCAGGGCAGCTCTTCGTAAACATCCTCGAACATGGTGTGGAACGGGTGGTGCAGGCCGTGCCCCAGAATGCCGTTCTTTTCGGCTTCCTTGGTGGTGGCCTTCACCCGCTCGGCGCAGTCCAGATCCATCGCGGCCTGACGCTCCTCGTCCCATTCCCCAAGCGCGATGAGATGGTTCTTGAGCCGGGTTACCGGATCGCCCAGCGGCCATTCCTCACGCTCCTGCGCGCTGCGATAGCCCGAGGGGTCATCCGAGGTGGAGTGTCCCTCAGCGCGGTAGGTGAAATATTCGATCAGGGTCGGCCCGTGGTTGCCGCGGGCGCGGTTGGCGGCCCATTGTGCTGCAGCAAAGCAGGCCAGCGCGTCGTTGCCATCGACCCGCAGCGCCGCAATGCCATGGCCGAGCCCGCGCGCCGCAAAGGTCGTGCGCTCGCTGCCGGCAAACCCCGAAAAGCTTGAAATCGCCCACTGATTGTTGATCACGTTGAGGATCACGGGCGCATTGTACACGGCAGCGAAGGTGCAGGCGGCGTGGAAGTCGCCCTCAGCAGTGCTGCCCTCGCCGACCCAGCTTGCGGCGATCCGGCTGTCGCCTTTGATCGCGCTCGCCATCGCCCAACCCACGGCCTGCGGGCACTGCGTGGCGAGGTTGCCGGAAATGCTGAAGAAGCTGTGCTCACGGCTCGAATACATGATCGGCAGCTGGCGGCCCTTCAGCTTATCGGCCTTGTTCGAGTAGATCTGGTTGATCATCTCAAGCAGCGGATACCCGCGTGCGATCAGGATGCCCTGCTGACGATAGCTGGGGAAGACCATGTCATCGCTCGCCAGCGCCATGGCCGGCGCGATCGAGGTCGCCTCTTCGCCGGTGCACTTCATGTAGAAGCTGGTCTTGCCCTGCCGCTGCCCGCGGAACATTCGCTCGTCAAAAGCGCGGACCATCGCCATGTGGCCCAGCATCGTGCGCAGGGTTTCGGGATCGAGCCGCGGATTCCAGGGGCCATGCGCCTGGTTGTCATCACCCAATACCCGAATCAGACCATAGGCCAGCTCGGACATCTCAGAAGGATGCGCGCCTTCGTCGGGTCGCGGAGAAGCACCGGCTTCACCGATGTCGATATGCGAAAAGTCAGCCACGTCACCCGGCCGGTAGCGCGGCTCGGGCACATGCAGTGCAAGCGCGGGGCGATTGCTGTCCGCCGGTTTCGCTGGTTCGGCCATGCCTGTGCTCTCCGCTCACGCGCACCGGGCCGTGCCGGAGCGATCATTGCTTGAATACGTATTTTTATTTCAACGCCAGTATGCGGTCAAGCGCGGTTGCCACCGCTGCCTTAAACCGCAACAGGTGCGCTGATCGAGGGCATCGGGGTGTAATCATGCACCACGAAATCCTCGATTTCATATCCGAATATTGTTTCCGGCTTACGCGTGATCTCAAGCCGGGGGCAGCCTTGTGGCTGGCGGCCAAGCTGTTCTTCAATCAGATGTGCATGATTGATATAGAGGTGAACGTCGCCCCCCATCCAGACCAATTCACCCGGCTGCATGTCGACCTGCTGCGCGATCATCCGGGTCAGCAGCGCCGCCGACCACAGATTGAACGGCAGACCCAGCGCGACATCGCAGCTGCGCTGATAGAGCAGACAGTTGAGCCGCGCTTCGTCACCCTGTCCCGTGACATGAAACTGATAGGTCTTGTGACACGGCGGCAGCGCCATGCGATCCAGTTCGGCCACGTTCCAGCCTTCGATGATGTGGCGCCGGCTGCCTGGGTTGGTGCGCAACGATTCGATCAGCTGCGCGACCTGATTGATGCCCTCGCCCTTTTCATAAAGCCCGTCGGGACGATAGCGGAAAGTCGGCCAGTCGACCCATTGCTTGCCATAAATCGGGCCCAGCTCCCCCCATTGAAGCGCAAAGGCTTCGTCGTCCGCGATCCGTGCAACGAAGTCTTCAAGACTGATGGTGTCGCGGGTTTCGCGCACGTAAGCGGCGTGCGGCCATTCGTTCCAGATCTTCACGCCCTGCAGCACCAAGGGGCGGATGTTGGTGCTACCGGTCAGGAACCACAACAATTCGCGCGTCGCGGTTTTCCAGTAGACCCGCTTCGTGGTCAGCAACGGCATCGCGCCGCCTGCCAGATCGTACCGCAACATCGCGCCACATAGCGACCGTGTCCCGATCCCGGTGCGATCCACCCGCTCGCTTCCGGTTTCCCAGATTGTGCGCATCAGATCGAGATATTGCTGCTCGGGATGCGGGGCGGCGGAATGAGGTCGAGGAATCGCGGTGCTGGCCATGATGGTCACTATAGGCCGCAATTGCCTGCTTGCCACTGTGCTCATCCACACCTATAGGGCGCGCCTTGCCTCGATCCGCAGGGGCTTTTGACCTTGCGGAGCCGACACGGTCGGGGAGTAGCTCAGCCTGGTAGAGCACTGTCTTCGGGAGGCAGGGGCCGGAGGTTCGAATCCTCTCTCCCCGACCAATTTCGGCCCTGATGGGCGCTTCGTC